>Ga0208519_100037_pt1 | contig 188597 bp, 168 predicted proteins | sample LakWasM130_HOW14_2_FD_183940 | JGI IMG/M metagenome (GOLD analysis project Ga0208519, IMG submission 183940) | Freshwater sediment methanotrophic microbial communities from Lake Washington under simulated oxygen tension - Sediment Metagenome... | ecosystem: Environmental > Aquatic > Freshwater...
CAGACGCATGCCTATCGATCAACTCAAGATTGATCAGTCTTTCGTGCGAAACCTAGCGAGTGACCACAATGACGCGTCCATCGTTCGGACCATCATCTCCCTGGGCCAGAACCTGGGTGTGGAGGTGATTGCGGAAGGTGTAGAGGAGTGGTCGCAAAGAGCGCTATTGGAACAACTGGGATGCATCCACTACCAGGGATATCTGTATGGCAAACCAATGCCGCTGATCGAATTTGAGAATACGGTCTGAGCTGTACTGTTCGGTTGGCGGCCGACCGCGTGAGTTCGGCCAATGCGGCTGAAAGGCAGGCTATTAGCGCTCAGCCATGGTTTGCCGGCGCACTTCCGCAACAGGTCGCAGGGCGTCATCCAAACCCCAAGATCTGACCCAAAAAACGCGACCGGACGGGCAAGGCGCCCCCTGCCAGCACGGTCGCATTGCGTCACATCAAAACGCCACCTTCACCCCCACTGTCACATTCCGCCCCATCAACGGCGCGGCATTCTTGATGAACGAGGTGTGCGCATACGCCAGCCGGTCCGTCAGGTTGTTCGCCTTCAGATACACCTGCCACGGCGCGCCGCTGCTCAGCTGGCTGCTGTAGCTCACGCCCAGGTTCAGCATGCCGTAGCCGGGCGTGGCGGTTTCAAACTCGGCCACGCGGTTCTGGCGGGCCACCTGCAGCCATTCGACCTGGCCTTCCCATTGCTGCCAGTGGGCATCGAGCCGCACACCGGCGCGGGTGGCGGGGATGCGGGGCAGCAGGCTGCCGCCGTCGAGTTTTGCGCGCACGGTGTCGCCAAACAGGGTGATGCCCAGATGGCGGTTCAGACGCTGGCGCACCTGGCCTTCGATGCCGGTGAAGGTGGCATCCTGCTGGCTGTATTGCAGCAGTTGCAGGCCATCTACCTCGTCGATTGTGCGGCCGTAGATGTAGTTGCTGATGCGGTTCCTGAAGATGCTGACGCCAAAGGTGGTGTCGCCGCTGGTCTTCTTCAGGCTGAGGTCGATGTTTTGCGAGATCTCGGACTTCAGATCGGCGTTGCCGCGCTCGTAGGTGCTGGTGGCCATGTGCAGGCCCTGGGCGTACAGCTCTTCGGCGGTGGGGGCGCGGCTGGCGCGGGTGAACGAGGTGCCCACCTGGTAGCCGGGCGTGAACTTCCACACCGCGCCCAGCGACGCCGACGTGCCGTTGTGGCTGCGCTCGATGCCACTGGTCTGGGCTTCGGCCGTCTGGCGGTCGTGGCGCAGGGCGGCTTCCAGGCGCCAGTCGCCCAGGCGGACTTCCTCCAGCGCGAAGAAGCCCAGCTTGCGGGTGATGGTGGGTTCGACATAGGCTTCTTCGCCGTCTGCGCTGAACTTGCGTTGCGAGGTCTGCAGGCCGACCACGCCCTTGAACCCGGCCACGGGTGCGTGCTGCAGCTCGATGCGGGTGTCATAGGCCTTGTTTTTGAAGGTGGTGCCGATGGCGCCGTCCTCGATCTCGTCGTGCTTGTAGTCGGTAACGCCCGCCCGCAGCCGCAGTGCCGAGAAGCCGGCGAACGGGTTGCGCAGCTCGCCCCGGATATCGAGGCGCTCGCTGCGCAGGTCGACCACGGGCACGGCGCCAGGCGCTTCGGCGCCATGGTCGTGGCCATCGTCCTCTTCGCCTGCGTGCGCGCCGCAGTGCAGGTGGTCGCCATCGGCATGGCAGCCGTCAAAGCTGTGCTTGTGGCCTGGCAGGCCGTATTTGGCCGTCTGGCGGGTGTAGGCGGCGCCCAGGTAGCCGCGCTCGCCTATCCACGACAGGCCCACGCTGCCGGTGTCGGTGCGGTTGAAGCTGCCTGGCACCTTGTTGCCACCCGCCCAGCCCTTGCCTGCGCGGTAGTCGCCCGCGTCGCGCGCCACGCCTTCGACGTGCACGGCCAGGTTGCCTGCGCCGCCGGTGAGCGAGAAGGCCCCTGCCCCCTCGCCCGCGCCGGTGTTGGCGCGTAGCTCGGCGCTGCCTTCCACGCCCTTTTGCGGGATGGCGGTGGGAACCTTGCCATCCAGCACATTGACCACACCGCCCACGGCGCCGTTGCCATGGACCAGGGCCGAGGGGCCGCGCAGCACTTCGATCTGCGTGGCCAGCAGGGGCTCGGACACCACGGCGTGGTCGGGGCTGATGGTGGAGGCGTCGTGCAGTTCGGCGCCGTCGCTCAGCAGCTTGACGCGCGGGCCGTCCATGCCGCGAATGATGGGGCGGCTGGCACCGGCGCCAAAGTGGCTGCTGGTGATGCCAGGCTCGCTGCTGAGCGTTTCGCCCAAGGTGGCCTCGCGGCGGCGCACGAGATCGTCGCCCTCCAGCACGGTGGCGGGCGTGGTCATGTCGCTGGCGCCCAGTTGCAGGCCGCTGGCAGAAACGGTGACGGGGGGCAGGCCGGGCGCTTCGGTGGGTGGCGCGGCCTGCGCATGGGCCAGGCTGGTGCCCGACAGCGTGAGGATGGCGGCCAGTGCAACGGGGTGCAGGACCGGATGGCTGCGGCTGCTGTGTGCGGGTGCAAGGATGTTCATGGTGTTTCTGAAAAAAGGGGCGCGCACCGGCGCAGCCAGGTCCTGGCGCAGGGGCACGGTTTCATGCGCTGTGGCATGAAAACGGAATAAAAAGCGGCTGTAGCGCTTGGTCATCAAGCGCTAGCAGCTATGAAATCAGGGGTCGGCAGCGCGTGCTGCGGCGCAGTGGCTGCGGGAGTCAGGCCACCGGGGGGCCGCGAGCCTGGAATGGCGTGAACCACCGCAGGAGGACGGGTTCGGGGTGGTAGGCCAGCCGCGCCTGCACGGGCACCACAGCTGGCAGCGCCATGGGGGCGCTGTGCAAGGCATCGCCCAGGGCCAACTGGTCGAGCAAAAGGCAGTCGGGCGCGGCATGGTCGCCCCAAAGTGCCTGCAGCAGGCCTGTGCCGGTGTCTGCCGCATGTGCTCTGGCCACGCCGCCATGGTGTGCCGCCGCCTGCGGGGCAGGCCCAGCGTGCACCGTGTTGCTGCGCCCGCCATGGGCCACCTCGTGCAGGCGGCCCACGGTGGGCGCAATGACCAATGCCAGCAACAGCCAAACCAGCGCAGCCCGGGCCGAGAGCTGCTGCAGCCAGCGCCCGCGCACACCCGCCCGGCGGGCCGTGGCCTGCAGGGCTGAAAGGGCTGGGGGGGCTGCTGGCAGACTCACTTTGGTATCACTTTTATAGCTGCTGGCGTATGCGGATCGAGTGCTAGCGCCCGATTTTATTCAGATCTTTGCCGCCGATTCAGTCGGGCTTCAGATACCGTGCAAACGTCTTGCGAAACTTCTCCACCTTCGGGCCCACCACGAAGGCGCAATAACCAGCGTTCGGATGGTTGGCAAAGTAGTCCTGGTGGTAGGCCTCGGCCGCGCTGTAGTTGGTCAGCGGTTGCACCTCGGTGGTGATGGGCGCGCCAAACAGCTTGTCTTGCGACATCTGGCGGATCATGTCGTTGGCCACCTCGCCGTGCTCGGGGTGGTCGTAATAGATGCCGCTGCGGTATTGCGTGCCCACATCGTTGCCCTGGCGGTTGAGGGTGGTGGGGTCGTGGGTGTGGAAGAAGATTTCCAGGATTTCCTGCAGGCTGATGGCGTCGGCATCAAACGTCAGGCGCACCACCTCGGCGTGGCCGGTGTCACCCTGGCAGATCTGCTCGTAGCTGGGGTGGTGGGTGTGGCCGTTGGTGTAGCCGCTTTCCACGTCGGTGATGCCGCGCACGCGGACAAAAACCGCTTCGGTGCACCAAAAACAACCGCCGCCGAGCGTGATGGTTTGCTGTCTCATGGAAGTTTCCTTGCTCAGTGGATGTGCAGCGCCGCATTATGAATTGACGCCGCTGCGGGCGCTGGCTATATTACTAACCAGTCAGTCATTAACAGATGCAGTCCGAATCTTCCCCCCTTCCCGGCACGGTGGCCAAACGCGAACGGCGCAAGCAGGCGCGCCCCGGCGAACTCATCGAGGCCGCGCTGGATCTGTTTGTCGAAAAAGGCTTTGCAGCCACCCGGGTGGATGAGGTGGCGGCGCGTGCGGGGGTGTCCAAGGGCACGCTGTTTCTTTACTTTCCCAGCAAGGAAGAGCTGTTCAAGGCCGTGGTGCGCGAAAACATCGCGGGCCGTTTTGCCGAATGGACGCTGGAGCTCGACGCCTTCGAGGGCAGCACCGACGACCTGCTGCGCTACTGCTACCAGGTGTGGTGGGAGCGCATCGGCAGCACCAAGACCTCGGGCATCACCAAGCTCATGCTGAGCGAAGCCCACCATTTTCCTGAAATCACCCAGTTCTACCAGCGCGAGGTGATGGACCCGGGCCAGGCGCTGATCCGACGCATCCTGCAGCGGGGTGTGGACCGCAAAGAATTCCGGCCGCTCGACATGGACTACGCGGTGTACTTGGTGCTGGCCCCGATGATCTTTCTGATGCTGTGGAAGCACTCCATGGGCGCCTGCGTACCGGATGCCCAGGACCTGGACCCCGAAAAATACCTGGCCATGCAGGCCGACAACATCCTGCACGGCCTGTGCGCGGCTGCGCCCTCCTCCGGTCCTTCAACGACCCGATCGCCATGAAACGCTGGATTGTCTGGATGGCTGTTGCCACCATCGTTGTGCTGGTGGGCGGCGGCATCTGGCGCGCACTGGCCGCGCGGCAGGCGCAGCAAAAGGCCTTGGCCGAAGCCAGCGTGCAGGGCAAGGAAGCCATGCTGGACCTGGCGCCGGGCGAGCTGGTCACCGTGCAGCGCCAAAGCCTTGCCCTGGCGGTGCCGGTGTCGGGCGCGCTGCGCGCCGTGGAGTCTGCCATGGTCAGGGCCCGCGCGGCGGGCGAGCTGCAGGGCCTGACCCTGCGCGAGGGCGACAGCGTGCGCGCCGGGCAGGAAATCGCCCGCATCGACCCCACCGAGGCGCGGGCCCGTCTGCGCCAGGCCCAGCAGCAGGCCGATGCCGCCAAAGCGCAGGTGGATATCAGCCAGCGCCAGTTCACCAACAACCGCGCGCTGGTGGACCAGGGCTTCATTTCTGCCACGGCGCTGGTCACTTCGCAGGCCAGCCTGGAGGCCGCGCAATCGACCTACCAGGCGGCCCTGGCTGCTGCCGATGTAGCGCGCAAGGCGCTGGACGACACCGTGCTGCGCAGCCCTTTGACGGGCCAGGTGTCGCAGCGGCTGGCGCAGCCCGGCGAGCGCGTGGGGGTGGATGCCCGCATCGTCGAGGTGGTGGACCTGTCGCGGCTGGAACTCGAAGCCCTGCTGAGCCCGACCGACTCATGGGCCGTGCGCGTGGGACAAAAGGCCCGCCTGCGGATCGAGGGCGTGGCCAGCCCCATCGTGGCCTCTGTGGTCCGCATCAACCCCAGCGCCCAGGCCGGCAGCCGCACCGTGCCGGTGTACCTGGTCATCGAGCAGGGCGCGGCGATACCGGTGCTGCGCCAGGGGCTGTTTGTGCAGGGCGCGCTCGACACAGGGCATGCCGATGTGCTGGCACTGCCGCTGGACGCCGTGCGCACCGACAAACCGGCGCCCTACGTGCAGGCGGTGCAAAGCGGCCGTGTGGCGTATCTGCCGGTCAAGACCGGCCAGCGTGCCGTGGTGGGAGGCGAAACGCTGGTGGCGGTCGAGGGCGTGCCCGAGGGCACGGCGGTGGTGGCCGGGCGCATGGGCTCGCTGCGCGAGGGCACGCCTGTGCGCATCCACGACAACCGGTACAGCACGACCGCCACCCCGGCCGCAGCCTCTGCATCGCGCGCCGCACCGTAAGCAGCCATGTGGTTCACCCAGGTCAGCCTGAAAAACCCGGTGTTCGCCACCATGGTGATGCTCGCCATCGTGGTGCTGGGCCTGTTTTCCTACCAGCGCCTCAAGGTCGATCAGTTTCCCGACATCGACTTTCCGGTGGTGGTGGTCACGGTGGACTACCCCGGCGCTTCGCCAGAAATCGTCGAGAGCGAGGTCACCAAGAAGATCGAGGAAGGCGTCAACTCGATTGCCGGCATCAACGCCCTCACCTCGCGCAGCTACGAGGGCACGGCGGTCGTCATCATCGAGTTTCAGCTGCACATCGATGGCCGCAAGGCGGCCGAAGACGTGCGCGAGAAGGTGGCCATTGTCCGCCCCACCCTGCGCACCGAGGTGAAAGAGCCGTGCGTGCTGCGCTTTGACCCCGCCAGCCGTGCCGTGTGGTCGCTGGCCGTGCTGCCCGACGACCAGGCCGGGGGCACGGAGCGAAGCGCCGTGGAGCTGACCACCTGGGCCGAGCAGATCCTGAAGAAACGGCTGGAAAACGTGCGTGGCGTGGGCGCCGTGAACCTGGTGGGCGCGACCCGGCGCGAGATCAACATCTACCTGAACCCGCAGGCGCTCGAAGCCTTTGGCGTGACCCCCGACCAGGTGGTGGCTGCCGTGCGCAACGAGAACCAGGATTTGCCCGTGGGCGCCATCCGGTCCCTCGCCCAGGAGCGCGTGGTGCAGATCGACGCGCGCATGCAGCGCCCCGAAGACTTTGGCCGCATCATCGTGGCCCGTAAAAATGGTGCCCCCGTGCGGGTGGAGCAGGTGGCCCGCGTCAACGATGGCGCGCAGGAAGTTGAAAGCCTGGCGCTGTACAACGGCCAGCGCACACTGCTGCTGTCGGTGCAGAAATCACAGGGCGAAAACACCATCGAGGTGGTGGACGGCCTGAATGCCGCCGTGGCCGAACTCCAGCGCCAGCTGCCGCCTGGTGTGCGCCTGGCAACCATCGGCGACAGCGCCCGACCGATTCGCGTGGCCGTGAACAACGTGCGCCAGACGCTGATCGAGGGCGCCCTGCTCACGGTGCTGATCGTGTTTCTGTTTCTGAACTCATGGCGTTCCACTGTCATCACGGGCCTCACGCTGCCGATTGCGCTGATCGGCACATTTTTGTTCATGAACCTGTTCGGCTTCACCATCAACATGATCACGCTGATGGCGCTGTCGCTGTGCGTGGGCCTCTTGATCGACGATGCCATCGTGGTGCGCGAGAACATCGTGCGCCACGTGCAGATGGGCAAAAACGCCTACCAGGCGGCCATGGATGGAACGCAGGAAATTGGCCTGGCCGTGCTGGCCACCACGCTGTCCATCGTGGCCGTGTTCCTGCCCATCGGGTTCATGGGCGGCATCATCGGCAAGTTCTTCCATGAGTTCGGCATCACCATCGTGGCGGCGGTGCTGATCTCGATGTTTGTCAGCTTCACGCTCGACCCGATGCTGTCGAGCATCTGGCATGACCCCAGCATCCATGCGCATGGGCAGCGTACCGAGCCGGTCACGTTCTACGACAGGACCATCGGCCGCGTGACGGGCTGGTTCGACCGCGCCACCGATGCCCTGGCCGAAGCCTACCAGGGCATTCTGCGCTGGTCGCTGGTGCACAAGCTCGCCACCCTGGGCATCGCGCTGGCCATTTTTGTGCTGAGTGTCTTCATGGTGCCGTTGCTGGGCACCGAGTTTGTTCCCAAGGCCGATTTTTCGGAAACCACCGTCAATTTCTACACACCCGTGGGCTCGTCGCTCGAAGCCACCGAGGCCAAGGCGCGCCAGGTGGAGGGCATCCTGCGCGAGTTTCCCGAGGTGCGCTACACGCTGTCCACCCTCAACACCGGCACTGCGCAGGGCAAGATGTACGCCAGCATCTACGTGCGCCTGGTGGACCGCAAGGACCGCAGCCGGAGTGTGGACGCCATGTCGGGCGTGCTGCGCGAGCGCCTTCAGCAAGTGCCCGGCATCACCGTCACCCATGTGGGCCTGCTCGACCCGGTGGGTGGCCAAAAACAGGTGGAGTTTTCGCTGCAGGGGCCGGATCTGCAGGAACTGGAGCGCCTGACGAAAACGGTTTCCGACAAGATCCACGGCATTCCGGGCCTGGTGGACCTCGACACCAGCGCCAAGCCCGACAAACCCGTGATCGCGCTCGATCTGCAGCGCGATGCGGCGTCGGACCTGGGGGTGTCGGTGGCGCAGCTGGCCGCCTCGCTGCGCACGCTGGTGGCGGGTACCACGGTGGGCAACTGGCGCGCGCCCGACGACCAGACCTACGACGTGAATGTGCGCCTGGCCCCCGAGGCCCGCACCACGCCGCAGGACCTGGAACGCCTGCCCTTTGCGCTGGCAGCCGCCGACGGCGGCACGCGCATCGTGCGCCTGAACCAGGTGGCACGGGTGAGCGAATCCACCGGCGCCAACCAGATCAACCGGCGCGACCTCACGCGCGAGGTGGCCGTGACGGCCAACGTGGCCGACCGATCGGCGGGCGAGGTGTCGAATGACATCAAGAAAGCGCTCGACAGCGTGGCCTTCCCCCCCGGCTACCGCTACCAGTTTGGCGGCTCCACCAAGAACATGGCGGAGTCGTTCGGTTACGCCATCTCGGCGCTGGTGCTGGCCATCGTGTTCATCTACATGATCCTGGCCAGCCAGTTCAAGAGCTTCCTGCAGCCGCTGGCGCTGATGACCTCGCTGCCGCTCACGCTGATCGGCGTGGTGCTGGCGCTGCTGATGTTCCGCTCCACGCTGTCGATGTTCTCCATCATCGGGGTGGTGATGCTGATGGGCCTGGTCACCAAGAATGCCATCTTGCTGGTGGACTTTGCCATCCGTGCCCGGGCGGAGCATATCGACGATGCCGGCCACACCGTGCCCGGCCTGCCCCGCGCCGAGGCCCTGCTGCTGGCCGCCCGCGTGCGGCTGCGCCCCATTTTGATGACCACGCTGGCCATGATCTTTGGCATGGTCCCGCTGGCGTTTGCGCTGTCCGAGGGCTCGGAGCAGCGCGCGCCCATGGGCCAGGCCGTGATTGGCGGCGTGATCACCTCCTCGCTGTTGACGCTGGTGGTGGTGCCGGTGGTGTACTGCTACATGGACGATCTGGCCCGCTGGGCACTTGCCCGCCTGGGCCGTGGCCAGCCCGCGCCCGTGCCCCCTAAAATCAAGGGTTTGTCCTGACCCGTCTTCCCCTGGAGAGATTCCATGAACATGCCTCTGAACACGTCTGCCAACATCAGCGATCCCATTGAACAGGCCCGCTACAACATGATCGAGCAGCAGATCCGCCCCTGGAATGTGCTCGATGCCGACGTGCTGGAGCTGCTGTCGGTGGTACGCCGCGAAGACTTCGTGCCCCCGGCCTGCCGCAGCATGGCCTTCATGGACATCGAAATCCCCTTGCTGGGCAGCGACGCCAAGGAAGCCGTTCGCCTGGGCCACAGCATGCTGCAGCCGCGCCTGGAAGCACGCATGCTGCAAGGCCTGAAAATCTTGCCCACCGACCGCGTGCTGGAAATCGGCGCCGGTTCGGGCTACATGGCCGCGCTGCTGGCCCAGCGTGCCGAGAGCGTGGTCTCGCTCGAAATCGTGCCCGCGCTGGCCGAGATGGCGCAAGACAATCTTCAACGCGCCGGCATCGCCAATGCCCATGTGCGCGTGTCGGACGGCTCCCGCGATGCCGTGCCCGAAGGCCCGTTCGACGTGATCGTGCTCAGTGGCTCCGTGGCCAGCATTCCGCAGAACCTGCTGTCGATGCTGCGCGAAGGTGGCCGCCTGGCCGCCATCGTGGGCCAGGAACCTGTCATGCGCTTCACGCTGGTGCGCCGCACGGGCGAGCGTTTCGACACCACCCAGCCCTGGGACACCATCGCGCCGCGCCTGGTGGGCTTTGCCGAACCTTCGGACTTTTCCTTCTGATCTGGCGGCGAGGAGTTCTGGATGATCGACCATGTCCGCCCTGCGCAACTGTCCGCCTGGTTTGCGCAGGCCTACGCCGTGGGCCAGCCGCTGGTGCTGGACGTGCGCGAGCCCTGGGAATTGCAAACCGCCAGCGTGCGCACGGACGGGTTTGAACTGGTGGCAATTCCCATGGGGCAGCTGCCTGGCCGGCTGGCCGAGCTGGACCCTTCCCGCCCCCTGGCGTGCCTGTGCCACCACGGTGCCCGCAGCCTGCGCGTGGCGGCTTTCCTGGCGCAGCAGGGTTTTGGAACGCTGGCCAACATCACGGGCGGTATCGATGCCTGGTCCCGTGAACACGACAACAGCGTGCCGCGGTACTGAAACACATTGGCCCACCTTGTTCACGCCACCTCTTGCGCCCAGCACGACCTGAAGGACCTCCATGAACCTGCTTCGGCTACTTCCCCTGACATTGGCAATCACCGCTACCCTGGGCACGCCGGCGCAGGCACAGAGCTTGTCGCAGCTGGTGGACGCAGCGCGCGGTTACGACACGGTGTGGCAGGCCGCCAGGCTTCAGCTGGATGCAGCCTCCAGCCGCGCGGAGCAGGCCCGCGCCGGCTTGCTGCCCAGCGCGGGACTGTCCGCTGGTGTGTCACGCGCCAACACGGAAGTCAGCCGCCCCAAGGTAGATCTCAATGCCACCACACAGAATATGGGGGTCAACGCCTCGCAGCCGCTCTACCGGCCGGCCAACCGCATCAACTTCCAGCAGGGCCAGCGCGGCGTCGATGTGGCCCTTGCGCAGCTGGACGCCGCCACCCAGGATCTGCTGGTGCGCGTCAGCCAAGCCTACTTTGATGTGCTCGCGGCCCAGGACACACTCACCTTCGTGCAGGCGCAAAAAACGGCCGTCTCCGAGCAGCTGGCTTCCGCCAAGCGCAACTTCGAGGTGGGAACCTCCACCGTGACCGACTCGCGCGAGGCCCAGGCCCGCTACGACCTGGTCATCGCTCAGGAAATTGCCGCCGGGAACGACCTGCGCGTGAAGAAGCTGGCACTGGACCAGCTGGTGGGGGTGACCGGCACCCAGCCTCTGCCCCTGGTCCAGCCGGTGCCGCTGCCCACCGTGCAGCCCGACAACGTGGCGCAATGGGTGCAGACGGCGCAGGAGCAGCAGCCGGGCGTGCGCCAGGCCCAGATCGCCCTGGACATCGCACGCCTGGAGACCCAGAAGGCCGGCACCGGGCATCTGCCCACGGTGGATCTGCAGGCCGGCTACAACATCACGCGTAATCCCAACGGGACTGTCATCATGCCGGGGACGAACAGCCGCACCAACAATGCCAGCGTGGGCGTGGCCCTGAACCTGCCGCTTTTTGCCGGTTTTGCCGTGCAGAACCGCATCAAGGAAACGCTGGCCCTCGAAGAAAAGGCCGCGGCCGACCTCGAAACCGCGCGCCGCAACGTGGCGCAGGCCACCCGCGCCGCCTTCTTTGGCGTGCAGTCCGGCCAGGGCCAGGTGCAGGCCCTGGAAGCGGCCGAAGCCTCCAGCCAGAGCGCGCTCGACGCCAACAAGCTCGGCTACCAGGTGGGCGTGCGCATCAACATCGATGTGCTCAATGCGCAAAGCCAGCTCTATCAGACCAAGCGCGACCTGGCGCAGGCGCGCTACAACGTGCTGCTGGGCACCCTCAAGCTGCGCCAGGCGGCCGGCACTCTGGTGCAAGAGGACGTGGAAGCCATCAACCGCTTGCTGCAGCAGCCGTAGCCACCACACCGCCCCTGCCTGATGACAAGGGGCGCGCGCCTACAAGGTGTGGGTGACCAACCTGAAATCTGTGTCGTCTGAATAGGGCTTGACCACAAAGCCCAGGCTGCGCATGAGCTTGAGCATGCCGGGGTTGTTGGCCAGCACCAGGCCTTCCATCTCGGCCAGGCCCTTGTCGCGCGCCACATCCATGATGCTCAGCATCAGGCGCGAACCCAGACCCTTGCCATTGAAGTCGTCGGCCACCACCAGGGCAAATTCGCAGCTCGACTGGTCAGGATTGGTGACGTAGCGCGACACCCCCACGATGCGTTCGGTTTCGGTACTGTCGCCGTCGTCGCCCACCGTGCGTTCGCGGAATACGGCCACCAGCGCCATTTCGCGGTCATAGTCGATCAGGGTGAAGCGTGCCAGCATCGAGGCCGGCAGTTCCACCATCGACGAGATGAAACGGAAATACCGGCTTTCGGGCGACAGGTTCTGCACCAGTTGCTGCAGCATCTGCGCATCGTCGGGGTGGATGGGGCGCACCAGGTATTCACCGCCTCCGCGCATCGGCCACAGCTGTTCGTAGCGTGCGGGATACGGCAGGATGGCCAGGTGGCTGAAGCTGTCGGCCCGCCCGCCCGAGGTGTTGGCCGCGTGGTCGATGGCAATGCGCGCATCCACCGCCACGACGCCCTGCGCGTCCACGATGAGCGGGTTGATGTCCATCTCGCGCAGCTGGGGCAAGGCACACACCATTTCCGACACGCGCAGCAGCACCTGCTCCAGCGCGTCATGGTCCACCGCGCTGGCGCCGCGCCACTCGCCCAGCGTTTCGGCTACACGCGAGCGCTCGATCAGCCGGCGTGCCAGGAACTGGTTGAGCGGGGGCAGCTCCATGGCGCGGTCGTCGATCAGTTCGATCATGGTGCCGCCCGCACCAAACGTGATCACCGGGCCAAACGGGTCGTCGGTAACCAGGCCGATGCAGATCTCCCGCCCGCGCCGGGCGCCAGCCATGTTCTGCACCGTCACCCCGTTGATGCGCGCCTGCGGCTGCAGGTGTGCCACGCGCTGCACCATGTCGGTGTAGGCATCGCGGGCCGCGGTGCCACTGTGGATATTGAGGGCCACGCCGCCCACGTCGGATTTGTGGCTGATGTCGGGCGAGTCGATCTTCAGCGCCACCGGAAAGCCCATCTGCGTGGCGATCATCATGGCTTCGTGCGCGCTGCGTGCCAGGATGGTCTTGGTCACAGGAATGTGGAATGCCGCCAGCAGCGTCTTGGACTCCATCTCGGTCAGCACCTTGCGCCGCTCGGCCAGCACGCTTTCGATGACCAGGCGCGCGCCCTCGATGTCGGGCTTGGCCAGCGTGGACAGCGGTGGCGGTGTCTGCTGCAGCAGTTGCTGGTTCTGGTAGAACGAGGCGATGTTGCCAAAGGCCCCCACGGCGGCCTCGGGCGTGCGAAAGCTCGGGATGGCGGCCTCCAGCAAGATGGCGCGCGCCGGCACCACCGAGGTGTCGCCCATCCAGCAGGCCAGCAGCGGCTTGCTCATGCTGCGCTTGACCTCGGCCAGTGCGGTGGCTACCGCACTGGCGTCCGAGCCAGCCTTGGGGGAATGGATGGCCAGCACGCCATCCACCTGCCGGTCCTGGCAGGCAGCCTCGATGGCCAGGCGATAGTGCTCGGCGCCGGCGTCTTCCGACAGGTCGATCAGATCCGACAGCGACGCCAGGGGCGGCAACCGGGGCGCCAGCGCACGCGCCGTTTCGGGTGACAGCTTGCCCAGGCTCAGCAGGATCTCATTGACCCAGTCGGCCGCCAGCACGCCGGGCCCGCCGCCGTTGGTGACGATGGCCAGGCGCTTGCCCACCGGCCGATAGCGCGAAGCCAGGCACTTGGCCGCCGAGAACAGCTCGACGAACGAGCGCACGCGCACCGCGCCGGCGCGGCGCAAGGCGGCGTCGAACACATCGTCGCTGCCCACGATGGTGCCGCTGTGCGTCTGGGCGGCCTCATTGCCCGCCGGCTTGCGCCCGGCCTTGAGCACCACCACCGGCTTGGCATTGGCGGCCGAGCGCAGCGCGCTCATGAAACGGCGGGCATTGGAGATGCCTTCCATGTAGACGACGATGCTCTGCGTGCGCGCATCGTGGGCCAGAAAGTCGAGCACCTGGGCAATGTCCACGTCGGTGTTCGGCCCCAGCGACACCACGGTCGAGAACCCCACGGCGTTGTTGCGGGCCCAGTCCAGGATCGACGCCGTGAGCGCGCCCGACTGGCACACCAGCGCCAGCGAGCCATCGCGCGCCAGCGGGCCGGCCGCGCTGGCATTGAGCTGCAGGTGCGGCCGCTGGAACCCGAGCGAATTGGGGCCCAGCAGGTACAAGCCCTCGCGGCGCGCAATTTTCTTGAGGCGGGCGGCCTGGTCCGCATCCATGCCGCTCGACAGCACCAGCGCCGCGCGGCAGCCGATGCGCCCCGCCACTTCCAGCGCAGCCGGCACTTCGGCGGGCGGCAGCGCGACGATGGCCAGATCGGCCTTTCTTTGCGCCAGGTCGGCCAGCGTGCCGCTGGTGTGGGTATCGACAAACTGCAGGCTGCCGGCAAAGCGCTGCGCGCGCAGGGCCGGATGCAGCGCTTGCGCATACGAGGTGAGATTTTCGGGTTCGTCGGCCTTGCCCGCCAGTATGGCAATGGAAGCGGGTGCAAAAAGCGGCGTGAGGTAGTGTTTGTCCATGGGTCTTGCAGCGGCGTCGGGCCGCCCATCAATGATCAGCCAGCGGTGGGAGGAACTGTGGCACAGCTGCGGGCGTGTCGGCACAAAGCCGAGTACGCAAGGTGACATTTCCGGCAGGCACGGGCCTGAAACACAGGTGCTGGCCCGGCATTTTGTGCCCCCGCTGCGTGCCGTTTCATGGCGCCGCAGCAAGGCCCAGCAGGGCCGCGATGGCGGCGGCGGTCAGCCGCGCTGCGCCGCGATGCTGCTGCATGAATTCCTGGGCCACGTCGCGGGCGACGGCCAGCCGGGGGGCGTCGGTGGCCAGGTCACAGGCCAGCGCCACCCCCTGCCCGATATCTTCCACGCGGTGCGCCACGCCCTGTTCACAGGCCAGCGTGGCTGCCTCGGCAAAGTTGAAGGTGTGTGGCCCCACCACCACGGGGCAGCCGCAGGCAATGGCCTCGATCAGGTTCTGCCCGCCCAGCGGCGCAAAGCTGCCGCCGAGCAAGGCCACATCGGCCAGGCTGTAATACAGCACCATTTCGCCCAGGGAGTCGCCCAGCCAGACATCGGCGGGCTCTGGGCCGTCGGCCCACTGGCGGCGGCTCGATACGGTCAGGCCGGCGCTGCACAGCAGCTGCCGCACTTCGGCAAAGCGCTGGGGGTGGCGCGGCACTACCAGCCACTGCACCGTTTTATCCGTCGAATTTGCTTCACTATTGATAGCTGCTTGCGCTTTTTTCTCAACCGCTGGAGTGCTTTTTTGCTTCAAGGCAGCCAGCCACATCGATTCTTCACCGTCGCGGCTGCTGGCCAGCATGACCACGGGCCGGGCACTGCCTGCGCGCCATGCACGCCCCCTTGCCCGTTGCCCGGCATCGGGCACCACGTCGAACTTGAGGTTGCCAAACACACCCTGCACCGGCGCGCCGATGGATTGCAGGCGCTCGGCATCGGCATCGGTCTGGGCCCAGACGGCCGCCAAGCCGCCATAGGCCGGGCGGGCCAGCGCCGCCAGCCGCAGCGACTTGCGCAGGGATTTTTCATTGAAGCGAGCATTGGCCAGTACCAGCGGTATGCCACGCTGCCGGCAGCCCGCCACCAGGTTGGGCCAGACCTCGGTTTCCATGAGGATGCCGATGGCAGGCCGGAACTGGCGCAAGAAGCGGCGCACTGCCCCCGGCGTGTCCCAAGGCTGCCATACCTGCACATCGCCCGGTAACAGCAGTTTCTCACCCTCGGCCCGGCCCGTGGCGGTGCCGTGGGTGAGCAGCAGGCGCATGCCGGGCAGCTGCCGGCGCAGCTCCGCCAGCAAGATGGCGGCGGCCCGGGTTTCGCCCAGCGATACGGCGTGGATCCACACAAAGCGGCCCAGCGGGTCGGTGCTGCTTTGCGGAATCAGGCTGTCGATAGGCCGTGCATAACGGCCAAAGCGCTCGCCCACCGCGTGGCCGTAGCCGGGCTCGGCGACGGCGCGGCGCCGCAGTTTGCGCCGCAGCAGCGGCTGGGCGGCCCAGGTCAGGGCGGAATACAGCCAGAGTGCGAGGCTCATCTCTGCGTTCCAGGATGCCGCATGCCACCCGGATCGGATGAAACTGGCGCGGCCCAAGGCCGAGGCAGCCAAGCAAGGGCCGCCCCGCAGCGAGGGCTGCGTCCCCCTGCCCGCAGCGCGCAGCGCTGCGAGAGCGGGGGGAAGGCGCGAAGCGACTCAGGGGGGTGTTTCACTTCAGTGCACCGCGCTGCCCACCTGGGCATCGGGCTTTACACGGTGCAGCAGGGCCAGCATGGCCGCCTCGATGCGGGCCAGCGCCTCGGGCGTGTGGCCCTCGAAGCGCAGCACCAGTACAGGCGTGGTGTTGCTGGCGCGGATCAGGCCAAAGCCATCGGGCCAGTCCACCCGCAGGCCATCAATGGTGTTGATCTGCGCCGGGGCCGCAAAGCTCTCGGCGGCCAGTGCCTGCAGCTCGGCCGTCAGACGGTGCGGCTCGCCTTCGGCGCAGGCCACGTTGAGCTCGGGCGTGCTGAAGCTGGTGGGCAGGCCGTTGAGCACGGCGCCCGGGTCGGCGCTGCGCGAAAGGATTTCGAGCAGGCGGCAGCCGGCATAGGTGCCGTCATCGAAGCCGAACCAGCGCTCCTTGAAGAAGATATGGCCGCTCATTTCGCCGCCCAGGGGCGAGTTGAGCTCTTTCATGCGCGCCTTGATCAGCGAGTGGCCTGTTTTGTACATCACCGGCTGGCCGCCTGCGGCGGCAATGGCCGGCGCCAGGCGCTGGGTGCATTTCACATCGAACAGGACGGGCGCGCCTGGCACGCGGCTGAGCACATCCTGCGCGAACAGCATCATCTGGCGGTCGGGGAAGATGTTGCTGCCATCGCGTGTGACGATGCCGAGGCGGTCGCCGTCGCCGTCGAAGGCCAGGCCCAGTTCGGCGTCGCCGGCCTGCAGGGCGGCAATCAGGTCGCGCAGGTTTTCGGGTTTGCTGGGGTCGGGGTGGTGGTTGGGGAAGTTGCCGTCCACCTCGGAAAACAGTTCGGTCACCTCGCAGCCCAGCGCGCGGAAGATGGCCGGGGCCGAGGCACCGGCAATGCCGTTGCCGCAATCGACCACGATCTTCAGGGGGCGGGCCAGCTTCACATCGCCAGTGATGCGCTGCGCATAGGCCGGCAGCACATCCACATGGCGCACGCTGCCGCCGGGCAGCAGCTGCCAGCTCTCGGCCTCCATGGTGTGGCGCAGGGCCTGGATTTCGTCGCCATAGATGGCACGGCCGTTCAGCACCATCTTGAAGCCGTTGTAATCGCGCGGGTTGTGGCTGCCCGTGACCTGGATGCCGCTGGCGCACAGCGTGCTGGCCGCGAAATACAGGAGCGGCGTGGTGACCAGGCCCACGTCGATCACCTCGATGCCGGCCTCCACCAGGCCGCGTACCAGGGCGCTGCTGATGGTCGGGCCGGACAGCCGGCCATCGCGCCCCACGGCCACCGTGGTCTGGCCTTCGGCCCGCGCCGCGGTGCCAAAGGCCCGGCCCAGGCCCAGGGCCACTTCTTCATTCAGGGTGGAGGGGACGATGCCGCGGATGTCGTAGGCCTTGAAGATGGCAGGTGTGGGTTGCACGGGAGGGTCTTTCGCTGGGAGAGAGGTCGAATGTTCGCTGCATTGTAGGGGTGCCCTCACCACCGCCCTTGCATTGCAGGCACAGGTCCGAAAACGGCCAGTTCGGCTGGCGCGGCAGGCCTATCATGGCCCCCATGACCTTGCCCGTACCACGCCCCGCCACACCGGCCGACACCCTGATCGATCCATCGATCGACCTGCCGGCCGATGACGGCTGCTACCGCGCCCTGCAGGCCCGGGATGCGCGCTTTGACGGGCGGTTTTTCACCGGTGTCACATCCACCGGCATCTATTGCCGCCCGGTCTGCGCCGTGCGCACGCCGCGGCGCGAAAACTGCCGCTTCTTCACGCTGGCCGCACAGGCCGAGCGTGCGGGTTTTCGGCCCTGCCTGCGCTGCCGGCCCGAGCTGGCACCCCAGGCGCTGGTGTGGTCGGTGCAGGACGCCAGCGGCATCCTGGTGCAGCAGGCCGTGCGGCTGCTCGATGCCCCCGAGGCCTGGTCCACGGGCGATGAGCGCGGCGCCACGGTGGCGCGGCTGGCCGCCCGCCTGGGCGTGAGCGACCGGCACCTGCGCCGTATCTTCGAAGCGGCCCTGGGGGTGTCGCCGCTGCAATACCTGCAGACGCGGCGGCTGCTGACGGCCAAGCAGCTGCTGACCGACACGCCCATGCCTGTCACCCAGGTGGCCCTGGCCAGCGGTTTTGCCAGCGTGCGCCGTTTCAATGCCGCCTTTGCCGGGCACTATGGCCTGAACCCGACCCAGTTGCGTCGTGGCGGCGTCCGGCCCGCGGGCGAGTCCACAGACGTGGCAGTGGCCACGCTGCGGCTGGCCTACCGACCGCCGCTGGATGTGCCGGCCCTGCTGGATTTTTTTTCCCGCCGCCAGTTCCTCGGCGTGGAATGGGCGGGCGACGCCGCCACTCCGGTGCTGCGCCGCACGGTGCGCCTGCAAAGCCAGGGCGCTGCCGGGCCACAGGCGCATTGCGGCTGGCTGGACGCCCGCTTCGACCCCGCCCGCCACCAGGTGCTGGTGCAGACCAGCGACAGCCTGTACCCCGTGCTGCCGCAGGTGATACGCCGTGTGCGCGCCATGCTCGACCTGGACGCCGAACCGGCGGCCATCAACGCCGTGCTCCACCCCTTTTTCCCCGAGGGCGATGGCTTGCGCGTGCCCGGCGCCTTCGATGGCTTCGAGCTGGCCGTGCGCGCCGTGCTGGGCCAGCAGATCACCGTGGCGGCCGCGCGCACGCTCGGGCAGCGGCTGGTGGAGCGCTTTGGCGAGCCCATCGCCACGCCCTGGCCCGAACTCACCCGGCTGTTTCCTGCCCCTGCGGTGCTGGCGCAGGCGACCGGCGAGGCGCTGGGGCAGCTGGGCATCGTGCGCCAGCGCCAGGCAGCCATCGTGGCGCTGGCACAGGCGGTGGATGCAGGCCAGCTGCTGCTGCAGGGCGGCGCGGATGTGGCCACCACCACGGCGGCGCTGTGCGCCCTGCCCGGCATCGGCGACTGGACGGCGCAGTACATCGCCATGCGCGTGTTGCGCTGGCCCGATGCGTTTCCGGCCGGCGACGTGGCCCTGCAAAAGGCCATGGGCGTGCAGGCCCAGCCCCAGCCGGCCCGCGCGGCCGCCCAAGCCTCGCGGGCCTGGCAACCCTGGCGCAGCTATGCCGTGGTGCGTGCCTGGGCGGCGGGCAGTCATGCGAATGCTATTAAATAAATAGCTATTAACGCTTATTCCGCAAGCGATTGATGATAATTTCACCTAAACTCTTATGACCATGCAATTTCACCCCGCTACCGTGCAGACCCGCACCGATACCCCCTTGGGCACCGTGCGGCTGGCCGCCTCGCCCCAGGGCCTGGCCGGCCTGTGGTTTGATGGCCAGCGCCATCTGCCCGCGCAACTCGACGGGCCCCATGCCTGGCCGCAAGACCCGCAGCACCCGGTGCTGGTGGCGGCTGTCGACCAACTGCAGCAGTACCTGCGCGGTGAGCGCACCCGGTTTGAGTTGCCGCTCGACCTGACGGGCGGCACACCGTTCCAGCAGGATGTATGGCGTGCGCTGCTGTCCATTGGTTGCGGCCGCACCACCAGCTACGGCGCGCTCAGCCAGCAGCTGGGCCGCCCGGCCGCCGTGCGCGCCGTGGGGGCCGCCGTGGGGCGCAACCCCGTCAGCGTGGTGGTGCCCTGCCACCGGGTGCTGGGCAAGGATGGCGCCCTCACGGGCTACGCCGGCGGCCTGGACCGCAAGAGCGCGCTGCTGCAGCTGGAGGGCGCTGCGCTGCGTCCGGCGCAGGCGCTGGCATGAGCGCGCCGGCCACCCAACCCGTTTCGGCCTGGCTGGGCGAGTTCCTGCTGCTGGCGGCCCTGTGGGGGGCGTCGTTTCTGTTCATGCGGCTGGGGGCGTCCGAATTCGGGCCGCTGCCCACGGCCGGGCTGCGCGTGCTGCTGGCCACGGTGTTCCTCTGGCCCCTCCTGCTGTACCAGGGCCAGTGGCCGCAGCTGCGCCGGCACTGGAAGCCGGTGCTGCTATCGGGCGTGGTCAATTCCGCCATCCCGTTCGCCCTGTATTCCTGGGCGGTGCTGCACATCACCACGGGGCTGGCCTCGATTCTCAACGCCACAGTGCCGCTGTTTGGCGCCCTGGTCGCATGGGTCTGGCTGGGCGACCGCATCAACCGCCTGCGCTGGCTGGGCCTGGGCATCGGTTTCGTGGGCGTGGCGCTGCTGGCATGGCGTGCACCAGGGGGCGCTGGCATCCAATCGGATGCAGCACCCTGGGCCATTGCCGCCTGCCTGGGGGCCACCACCTGCTATGCCGTGGCCGCCAGCTTTGCCCGGCGCTACCTGGCAGGGGTGCCGCCACTGGCTGCAGCCACGGGCAGCCAGCTCGGGGCGGCGCTGGGGCTGTTCGTGCCCATGCTGTGGTTCTGGCCCGCCACCATGCCAGGGCTGCGCGCCTGGGCGGCCATCGTGGCCATCGCCATCCTCTGCACGGGTATTGCCTACATCCTCTACTTTCGCCTCATCGCCCACGCCGGCCCCAGCCGCGCGCTGGCCGTGACGTTTCTGGCGCCGGTGTTTGCCCTGGTGTACGGCGCGGTGTTCCTGCATGAGGACATCACGCCCTGGATGATCGGCTGCGGGCTGGTCATCGTGTGCGGAACCATGTTGTCCACCGGCCTGATCGGGGCCGCACGCGCCCCCGCGCAGGCCGCGAAACGGACCTAAACTCGGCGCATGGATCTTGCGCCAGCCCCCCAGGACAGCCTAGCCACCTTGCAGCAGGCCAACCAGCACCTGCGCCAGCGCGAACAGCAGATGAGCCTGGCGTTGGATGCCCTGGGCGGCGGGCACTGGGAATGGGACATCCGGCGCCAGAAGCTGGCATGCCATGGGCGCTTCTATGCCGCCTTCGGCATGGATGCCACCGACACCGACGATGCCTGGGACCGCTGGCACGCCCGGCGGCACCCCGACGATGCCGCGCGCCTTGCCGACAAGATAGCGCGTGCCATGCGCGGGCAACTGGACACCTACGAGGCCGAGTTCCGTGTTCTCGACACGGCGGGCCGTTGGCGCTGGGTCATCTCGCGGGGCCTGGTGGGCGAACGCGATGCCACCGGCCACCCCCTCACCTTGCTGGGCATGGCCGTGGACGTCACGGCCCAGCACGATGTCGAAGACGCGCTGCGCGCATCGGAAGCCCGATACACCACCATCTACCAGACCTTGCCCGACCCCGCGGGCATCTCGCGGATATCGGACGGGCGCTATCTCGACGTGAATCCGGCGTTTTGCGAACTGCTCGGTGCAGAGCGCAGCGCTGTACTGGGGCGCACGTCTGCCGAACTCAACATCTGGGCGTCGAGCCAGGAGCGCGCGCGCATGCTGGCCACCTACCAGCGCGAGGGCAAGGTGGACCGCCTGCCCATGGTGGCGCAGCGCCAGGGTGTGCGCGTGCCGGGCCTGATGTCGGCCCGGCCCATCGTGGTGGACGGGGAAAACTGTTTCCTGTTTGTCTTTCACGACATGACAGAGGCGCAGCGCACCAGCGATGAGCTGCGGGCGCTCAACAATCTGCTGCAGCAGGCCGGCCGCATGGCGCGCCTGGGCGCCTGGGAGAACACGCGCGGCAAGGGCACGGGGTATTGGTCGGAGATCTGCTGCGAAATCCACGGCCTGCCCCCCGGCACCCTGCCGCCGAAGGACTATATCCAGCAGTTCGTGGCGCCCGCCTGGCAGGAGAGCCTGCGCAGCAAGATGCGCGACTGCTTCGCGCACCAGGCCGAATGGAGCCTGGTGCACAAAATCATCCGTGCCGATGGCCGCCAGGCCTGGGTGAGCGCCAGTGGCGAGCCGGTGCTGCAAGATGGCAAGGTCATCGGCATGCGCGGTGTGGTACAGGACATCGATGCGGCCAAGCGTTCCGAACAGCAGCTGCGCCAGTCCGAAGACCGGTTCTCGCGCATCTTCCGCCTCATGCCCTACCCCATGGGCATGACGCGCCAAAGCGACGGTGCCTATGTGGAAGTGAACCCTGCGTGGGAGCAATTGCTGGGCTTCACGCGTGCGCAGGCGGTGGGCAGCTCGGCCGTCAAACTGGGTATTTTCCAGGCGCAGGAACGCGCCCGCCTGATAGAGGCGATCCGGCAGACCGGCCAGATCAACGCCTTCGAGGTCAAGATGCGCACGCGCACCGGTGAGGAGCACACGGCACTGCAGTCGATGCTTGCCACGGAGTTCGATGGCCAGGCTTGCTGGCTGTTTGCGCTGCAGGACATCACCGATCGCAAACGCAGCGAAGAGCAGGTGCGCGAACGCGAGGCGCTGCTGTCGCTCACCCTCTCGGCCGCTGCGCTGGGCCTGTGGGACTGGGATCTGCAGACCGGCATGGTCAGCGGCGACGCGCGCTGGCGCGAGCTGCGCGGCGTGACTTCCTACGATGCCGGGGCGCCGGCCGTGCACTGGACGACGGCGGTGGCCGCCGATGCGCTACCCGGCATTGCGGCGGAAGTGGCGCGCCATTGCGCCCACCCGGCCACCCCGTTCGATGCCACCTGGAAAGTGATGCGGCCCCAGCAAACCGCCCGCTGGATCCGCAACCTGGGCAAGATCATCGGCCACGACGGTGCCGGCACACCTGCGCGCATGCTCGGCGTCACCATTGACGTCACGCCACAGCGCGAGCAGGAAGAGCTGCTGCAGAGGCTGGCCCATTACGACGCCCTGACGGGCCTGCCCAACCGCGTTCTGCTGGCCCACCGGCTGCAGGACAGCATGGCCCAGGCCCGGGCGCACGGCACCCAGCTGGGGGTGGCCTACCTGGACCTGGATGGCTTCAAACCCGTCAACGACCGCCTGGGCCACGGTGCGGGCGACCGATTGCTGGTGGTGGTGGCGGGCCGGCTCGCGCGTGCGCTGCGCCCGCAAGATTGCGTGGCCCGACTGGGCGGTGACGAATTCGCCATCCTCCTGCCGGGCCTGGCCTCGCACACCGATGGCGAACGCTTGCTGCAACGCCTGATGGAAAGCATTTCCTCGCCCTACACGCTCGATACCGAGCGGGTGGCCGTGACAGCCAGCATCGGCTACACCATGTTTCCCTCGGACGATGCGGACGCCGACACCCTGCTGCGCCATGCGGACCAGGCCATGTATGCCGCCAAGCAGGCGGGGCGCAACCGGTTTCACCAGTTCGACGCGGCCCAGGAGCGCGCCCGGCGTGAGCAGCGCGAACAGGGCCTGCGTCTGCGCGAGGCGCTGGCACAGGCGCAATTCGTGCTGTTTCTGCAGCCCAAGGTGGTCATGCAGACGGGTCAGGTGGTGGGGGCCGAGGTGCTGGCACGCTGGCAGCACCCCGAACGCGGCCTGCTGCCTCCCGCCGCCTTTTTGCCACTGCTGGACGGCACCCCGCTGGAAATCGACTTTGGTGAGTGGGTGGTGGAAGCGGCACTGGCGCAGCTGGAACGCCTGCTGGATGCGGGTCTGGCCATACCCGTGAGCATCAACATCTCGGCCCAGCAACTGCAGCACCCCGGTTTTGCTGCCTGGATGGTGCAGTGCCTGGCCCGACATCCCCGGTTGGCGCCCAGGCTGGTCGAGCTGGAAATCACCGAAAGTGCGGCGCTGTACGATCTGCCCGCCGTCGCTGCGACGCTGGCCGAACTGCGCGCGCTGGACGTGGCCATCTCGCTCGATGACTTCGGCACCGGCTATTCATCGCTCACCTACCTGCGCCGCCTGCCCATGGACACGCTGAAGATCGACCAGAGCTTCGTGCGGGGCATGATGGCCGATCCGGGGGACCGGGCCATCGTGCAGGGGGTAATCGGCCTGGCCCAGTCGTTTGGCTACCAGGTGGTCGCCGAGGGCGTGGAAACCAAAGCCCAGGGCCAGTTGCTGCTGCAACTCGGCTGTGCCCATGCCCAGGGCAATTGCATTGCGCACCCCATGCCCATCGATGCCTTCATCGAATGGGCCAACCGCTGGCAGCCGCCCGCCGAGTGGCAGCGTCAGAACTCGGAGGATTATTTGCTATAGAAACGGCTGCAGCGCTTGATCATCAAGCGCTTGCAGCTATTTTTTGATAGCTTCTGCACCCCATCGGGCACAAGGTTCAGGAGCCCACCAGGTCTTTCACCTGCTGCAACGCTACCGGGTCGTCCATGGTGGTCAGGTCGCCCGGGTCGCGGCGCTCGGCCACGGCCTGCAGAGCGCGGCGCAGCAGCTTGCCGCTGCGCGTCTTGGGCAGCACCGTCACGAAGTACACGCGCGCGGGGCGGGCCACGGCGCCCAGCTGGCTGTCCACCTGCTTCATCACCTCGCCTTCGAGCTTCAGGCGCGCGGCGTCGTCCACCAGACCCGAAGCATCGCGCGGCACGGCAAAGGCCATGGCCACCTGGCCCTTGAGGCTGTCGGCCACGCCCACCACGGCCACTTCGGCGATGTTGGGGTGCGACGAGATGGATTCCTCGATCTCGCGCGTGCCCAGGCGGTGCCCGGCCACGTTGATCACGTCGTCGGTGCGGCCCAGGATGAAGTGGTAGCCATCGGCATCGCGGATGCCCCAGTCAAAGGTGCTGTAGATCAGGCGGCCGGGAATGCTCTTCCAGTAGGTGTTGACGAAGCGCTCATCGTCGCGCCACACGGTCTGCATGCAACCGGGCGGCAGTGGGCCTTCGATGGCCACCACGCCCTTCTGGTTGGGGGCGGTCAATTCTTCGCCGTTGGATTCATCGATCAGCTTGACGTTGTAGCCATACATGGCCTTGCCGGGGCTGCCAAAGCGGGTGGTCTGCTGCTCCACGCCGTTGGCCAGCGTGAGGATGGGCCAGCCGGTCTCGGTCTGCCAGTAGTTGTCGATGATGGGCACCGAGAGCGCGTCGCTGATCCACTGGGCCGTGGGTTCGTCCAGCGGCTCGCCGGCCAGCCACAGGGCCTTGAGGGTGGAGACGTCGTATTTCTGCAGCCACGAGGCGTCGTGCTTTTTCAGCACGCGCACCGCCGTGGGGGCCGAGAACATGTGCGTGACCTTGTATTTTTCGACAATGCTCCACCACACGCCCGCGTCGGGCCGCGTGGGCAGCCCCTCGTACATGATGGTGGTCATGCCGGCGATCAGCGGGCCGTAGATGATGTAGCTGTGCCCCACCACCCAGCCGATGTCGCTGGTGGCAAAGTAGGTCTGGCCGGCCTGGGCATCAAAAATGTGCTTCATGCTGGCGGCCAGCGCCACGGTGTAGCCGCCGGTGTCGCGCTGCACGCCCTTGGGCTTGCCGGTGGTGCCGCTGGTGTAGAGCGTGTAGCTGGGGTGGGTGGATTCCACCCACTCGCAGGGCACGGCGGCGTTCAGGTGCTGCGCGCGCAGCGCCGCCCAGTCGTGGTCGCGGCCGGCGCGCATGGCCATGGGTGCCAGGCCCCGGTCCACCATGAGCACGGCGGTGGGCTTGTGCTTGGACAGCGCGATCGCTTCATCCAGCAGCGGCTTGTAGGGCACGCTCTTGCCGCCGCGCGAGCCGGCATCGGCGCTGACGATGGCCACGGGTTCGGCATCCTCGATGCGCGAAGCCAGCGAACCCGAGGCAAAACCGCCAAACACCACCGAATGCAGTGCACCGATGCGCACGCAGGCCAGCATGGCAAAGGCGGCCTCGGCGATCATGGGCATGTAGATGAGCACGCGGTCGCCCTTCTTCACCCCCAGGCTCTGCAGCACGGCGGCCATGCGCTGCACTTCGGCATGCAGTTCGGCAAAGCTGTAGCTGCGCTCGGTATCGGTTTCGGTGGAGATGGCCACCAGCGCCGGCTGGCTGGCGCGGTCCTTGAGGTGGCGGTCGATCGCGTTGTGGCACAGGTTGGTGGTGCCGCCGACAAACCACTTCGCAAACGGCGGGTTGCTGTAGTCGCAGATCTGCCGGGGTGGCGTCTGCCAGTCAATCAGCTCGGCCTGCTCGGCCCAGAAGGTGTCGCGTTGGTCGATGGACTGGCGGTAAAAGTCGGCATAGCTGGGCATGGGGAGTCTCCTCGGCATCTCTCGCCCTGCAGGGGCTGCAGGTTTTGAATTCATAATTATTCATGACGGGCTTGCGGGAAGCTGACGCACAAACGAAATCAATACGCTATTTATTGGATAGCTAGCAGCGCCTGCTGTATCAACGCAGGAGGCCCAGAAGAGGCTGAAAAATCAGCCACCCTATTTCACCAGCGCCAGAACGTCCTTGAACACCGGGTTCTCGCAGCTGCGCAGCCACTCAAACGCCACCATCTCGGTGGTCACCAGCTCGGCACCCGCACCGGCCAGCCGGTCGAAAGCGGCATCGCGGTTGCGCTCGGTGCGCGAGCTGCAGGCGTCGGTCACCACCCACACTTCGAACTCGTCCTCGATCAGGTCCAGCGCGGTCTGCAGCAGGCACACATGGGCCTCGCAGCCGGCGATGACGATGGTTCCGCGCTCGGGCGTCTGTTGGGCAGGTTTTTGCAGATGACGCGGCAGGCTGCGGGCATTGCCGCCCTGCTGGGGCTTGGCGGGTGGACGCAGCCATTCGCCCAGGCCTTCTTCGGCGGCGCTGAAGTGCATCTTGGCCAGCGTGTTCTGGCACAGGGCGCGCAGCGCAGTGTCGTTGCCACCCAGGCGCGATGGGTTCTGCTCGGTGCCCCACACGGGCACCTCCATGAGCCGGGCCACCTGGGCCAGGCGCAGCGCATTGGCCAGCACGGCGGGGCCTTCAAAGATGGCCGGCATCAGGCGTTCCTGGTAGTCCACCAGAACGAGTTGGGATTCAGAGGCGTCGAGCAGCATGGTGTCCTTCAGAAACGGGCCAGTTCACGGCAAAGGCGCTGATTGTCGCAGCCCGCCTCGGCGCTGCAGCAGCGACCGGAGCGCCTGCGCCAGGGGTTCGGCCATGGCCACGGCGTTGCTGGCATGGGGAATGCAGTCGGTGCTCCAAACCTCGCCTACACCGGCGTCGTTCAGCGCCTGCAGGGCATCGCCGGCAAACAGGGCATGGGTGACGGCCACGTCCACCGACGCCGCCCCTGCCGCCCGCAGCAGCCGGGTGGCCAGCGCCAGGGTGCGGCCGGTGCTGGCCATGTCGTCGAGCAGCACCACGGCGCGCCCTGCGGCGGCGATGGGTGGCAGCTCGATCGTGACATCCCGGTCACCGTGGCGCACCTTGGTGCAGACCGCGTGGTCAAAGCCATGGCGCGCGGCGGCCTGGGCTATCCACTGGGCCGATTCGCCATCGGGCCCGACCAGCAAGGCGTGCGGGCGCCGCTGGGCGATCAGGTCGGACAGCGGCTCGGCCCCGCTGAGCGCGATGGCATCGGGCACGGCCATCGCCTCCCGCAGCGTCGCCACCCGGTGCAGGTGCGGATCGACCGTGATGACGGCATCCACCAGCCCGGCCAGAAACCCGCCCACCACCTGCTGGCTGACCACCTCGCCCGGCGAAAAGGCAATGTCTTGCCGCATGTAGGCCATGTAGGGCGCCACCAGCGTGATATGCCGGGCGCCCAGGGCGCGCGCGGTGCGGGCCGCCAGCAGCAGCTCGACCAGTTTCTCGTTGGGATCGTGCAGGCTGCGCAGCAGCACCACCTGGGGCGGCAGGTGCCCTGCCCCGTCCACCGGCAGCCGCAATTTGAGCTCGCCATCGGGGAAGCGGTGGCGCTCGATCATCTTCACGGGCAATTGCGCAGCCTGGGCCAGTCGCCCGGCGGCATCGGTTTCATCATCGAAATGCAGCAGGCAGGCCTGCAATGGGTCAGCCAACATGGTCAGAACTCCACAAATACCTGGGGCACGGCGTCGGCAGCGCCCAGCCGGTAGCCAATGTCCCGGAGACTGGCCTGCCGGGCAAACTCCAGGTCGGCGGGGTAGCTGGCGTGCACGCGGTACAGCACATCGCCCTGTGCCACCGTGGCGCCCAGCTTGTGCACCAGGTCCACGCCCGCGCCCTGCACCTTGGGTGCGCCCGCCAGCCGGGCCACGCGGGCGATCTGGAAGTTGTCGATGCCCACCACGGTGCCGCTGGCAGGTGCGCAGACCTCGAAGGTCAGCGGCCCCAGTTGCGGGTGCAGGTGATCGAACCCCTTGCTGCCCTGCGCAGTGATGATCTCTTCCATGCGTCGCAGGGCCCGGCCCGAATCGAGAATGTCGCGCGCAATCGCGTAGCCGTCGCCGCCGCGCACGTCGGGGTCGCATTCGATCAGGCGACCCGCCAGCCGCAAGGATTTCTGCCGCAGGTCGTTGGGCGCATCGGGGTCGTTTTGCAGCACACGCATGACGTCGCGCGCCTCCAGCACCGGACCGATGCCGTTGCCCACGGGCTGGCGCCCGTCGGTGATGACCACGTCCAGCGACAGGCCCATGCGCCGCGCCACATATTCAAACAGGCGGCGCAAGCGCTGGGCCTCGGGCATGGAGCGCACCTTGGCCGTGGGGCCGATGGGAATATCGAGCACCAGGTGGGTGGCGCCGGCGGCCACCTTCTTGGACAGGATGGAGGCCACCATCTGCCCGGCCGAATCGATGGACAGCGGGCGCTCCACCGAAATCAGCACATCGTCGGCCGGCGAAAGATTGGCCGTGCCACCCCAGGCAAGGCAGCCGCGGTAGTCGCGCACGATATCGGCCAGCTGCTCGGACGGCAGCTCCACCTTGGCCAGCACCTCCATGGTGTCGGCCGTGCCGGCCGGCGAGGTGATGGCGCGTGACGATGTCTTGGGGCACAACATTCCATGGGCCGCCACGATGGGCACCACCAGCATGGTCGTGCGATTGCCGGGGATGCCGCCGATGCAGTGCTTGTCCACCACCAGCGGTTCATGCCAGTCGAGCCGTCGGCCGCTGGCCACCATGGCGTCGGTCAGGAAGAACACCTCTTCGCGGTCGAGCTCATCGCGGTGGCAGGCCACGACAAAGGCCGTCAGCTCGATCTTGGAATAGTGGTGGCCCGCAATGTCGCGCACGATGGCCGCGTAATCCGCCCGCGTCAGGCGCTCGCCAGAAATCTTGCGAAACAGCGCCCCCATGGACTCGGGCGGCTCGGCCTGCGTGACCGACACGGTGTGGCCGTTTTCCACATCCAGCTGGGCAAAGGCGTCTTCTGACAGGCCCAGCTCATGGCAGCCCACGATGGCGGTGTCGTCCACCACGTTCACGGTGGCCAGGATGTGGCGGCCATTGGCGCGCACCTCGATCTTGGACAGCGCCTGAAAGCCCTCGGCCCGGTACATCGCGCAATCGCGGTGCAGGTAGGCAACGTTTTCGTGCCAGGTGTCGATGGCCACGCGGCGCAGGGCGAGTTGGGATGGAATCTGGGTGGAAACGGGCGCAGCAGGCATGTCCCGGGGTTCGCTGGTCTCGATATGCATGGACAGCAGCCTACACCGTAAATGCCGCCGCCGAAACGGGAAAACGATTCAAATCAACAACTTGCGCAGAACACCCGATTCCTGGCCTGTAAGAAAAGCGTGTTACTCTCCGCACCCATGTCCCGTTGGTTCATCGCCTTACTCCTCACCGTTGCCTCTGCCGCCCAAGCTGCCCCTGCAGCGGCATCCCCCGAAGATATCGAGCGTTTTCTGGCCGATAAAGGCCTGCTGACCCAGCTCGATGACGTGCGCCATTCCGTGGCAGACAAAGCCCATGTGGTCGCCGACCGCACCGCAGATCTGCTCAGCAACGCCATGGGATTCATTGGCGTACCCTATCGCCGCGGTGGCACCAGTGCGGCAACCGGCTTTGACTGCAGCGGCTTCGTGCTCGCCGTCTACGAGAAAACCGTGGGCAAGATCCTGCCCCGCAGGGCCGATGAGCAGGCTGCCAGCACCCAGGTGATCGATAAAAAGGAACTGCAGCCCGGCGATCTGGTGTTCTTCAACACCATGCGCCGCGCCTTCAGCCATGTGGGTATCTATGTGGGCGACGGCAAGTTCATCCACTCGCCCCGCACCGGCAGCGAAGTGCGGGTCGAAGACATGCGCCAGTCCTACTGGCAACGCCGGTTCGACGGGGCCCGCCGGGTCACCGCGGAAGCAAAAAACCAGCCCTGAGCTTTACAGCGCTGCAAGCCTCTGCGGCCTCACCCTGGTCAGGGTTTCACAGTGACCGTTTCAGTGCTTCGAATGGGTCCACCCGTGATATTGACGGGTCCCTTGTCGGGGTTGCTGCGCATGGCGCGGGCGTCGGCCATGTCCTGCTGGTAACGCGACCGTGCCTCGGCTTCACAGCCCTTGCGTTCCTTGCCTGGGGGCATGGCCTTGCATTCTTCCAGACTGACCTTCAAGCCACCACCGGCTTCCCGGATGGCCGACTGGTAGCGTTGCTGGGCCGTGGTGTCGGGCACGGCACCCCGCATCAGCGATGCCTCATCCCTACCTTGGGCCCAAACCGGTACCGACAACACACCTGCAACCGCACAGACTGTTGCAGCCAGCAGGCCTGACACCGAATGGTTTTTCATCTGATTTCCTTTCGAGTTCATCCGAAGAGGCCAATTTAGGAGCGGGGCACAGGCGCCACCATAGGTCGGCTCCCGGGCAAGGCGCAGGTGCCGAGCGCGCCCGGGTGTCGGACAATGCCCACATGCATGGGCCTTGCCTGCCCTGGGGGCTTCTCGCCATTGCGCCAACACAAGGCCCTGTCTGACACACGCGCCAGGGTCATTTGGCATACATTGGCCCCCATCTTTGCTACCAGGTGCCGCCATGCTGTCAATCCTCGGAACCCTCATCGTCGGACTCGTCGTTGGCTTCATCGCGCGGGCGGTCAAGCCGGGCGACGACAAGCTTGGCTGGATCATGACCGCCTTGCTGGGCGTGGCCGGCTCGTTTCTCGCCAGTTACGTGGGGACGGCCATGGGCTGGTACCAGCTTGGCGCCGCTGCAGGCTGGATTGCCTCGGTGGTGGGCGCGGTGGTATTGCTGGTGATCTACGGCCTGTTCAAAGGCAAGACCTGATCGCAGGCCAGCCCATGGCAAGCGCCCGGCAAATGGCCGCAGGCAACCCCGAACTGGCGGCGGCCGTGCAGCGCAGCCGCCGCCTGCTGCACCGCCGCGCCCTGGTGGCAGCGGTGGCCAGCACAGTGCCGGTGCCAGGGCTGGACTGGGCGGTAGATGCCGCCCTGCTCTCGCAGCTGCTGCCGCAAGTCAATGCCCAGTTTGGGCTCACGCCTGCGCAACTCGACCAGCTCGACCCGCACCAGCGCGAGCAGGTGCAAAAAGCGGTCACGCTGGTCGGGTCCGTGCTGATCGGCAAATTCATCACCAAGGAACTGGTGCTGCGCGCCACCCGAGCGGTGGGCCTGCGCCTCACGACACGGCAGCTGGCCAAGTATGTACCGCTGGCAGGCCAGGCGGTGGCCGCCACCGTGGGCTACACCACCTTGCGCTACCTGGGGGAGCAGCACCTGCGCGATTGCGTGCAGGTGGTGCAACGGGCCCAGTTGAGGTTGCCGGTACCGCGCTGATTGCTCCTTAAAAAGTAGCTGCTTGTGCCTATGCAATAAAGGAAAGCAGCGGTGTCATCAGATTTCCCATCAGAGCCTGCGCCGTGCGCGTTACACCGCAAGCCGGCGCCCCTTTTCCTGCAGCGCCCCTGTCCAAGGCAAAATTCCGGCCCATGGCTTCCGCTGGTGACAAGATTCCCTCCCCCAAGCGCCCAGCACCGGCATTGCGTGAGCAGGGGGTGGCAATGTGGCTTGAGGCCCTGCGCAGCCACGCCGATACGGCAGCGCTGCAGCGGCTCCCGCCGCTGGCCGATGCGGACGCGGCCCGCGTCATGGCCTTGCTGCGGCAGGACGGCGCCGCCTTGCCCCCGGCCCGCCCCGCAGAGCCAGCGCAGACAGCCGCAGCAGAACCAGGCCAGTTTCGCCCCCGGCTGACGCTGCAGACCCTGGGCCGGGGCGAGGGCCTGCTGGGCCTGCAACCGCACGGAAAGCTCGGCCCGCGCAGCGGCAGCATCACCCTCGCATGCATTGACTGGACCTACCGCACCCCAAGTGGTGCCGCCTGGCAGACACCCGCACCCACCACCGTGCTCAACAGCCGCCCGGCGCTGGAAGAAGCGCTTTACGACACCGGCGGCCCCGTGGTGCGCCTGCAGCGCAACCTGGCCGCCGAGGCCGACGCCATGGACCGCGTGTGGGACCTGGGCCTGATCCCCGTCGATGCGCGCAAGCTGCAGTGGCGCCACCACGCTGCCGCCAGCAGCCTCGGCCCCGTGTGGACGCTGGCGCAGGAATCCCACTTTGGCGACTTCTGGGCCGAACAGATCCCCCGGCTGCGCGCCGAAGGCTGGAGCGTGGTGGTCCACCCCGGCTTTGCGCACGAAAGCGTGCCCGTGCAGCGCTGGAAGCTGCTGATCGCCGCCGACACCGGTGAGCTGCTGGGCAAGGAAGTGGACGGGTCTCTGGCCCCGCGCGAGCGCCCCGTGCAAAAACTCATGCTGCCCGAGCGCGAGGGGGCCTGGCTGCTCAGCCTGGGCATCGAGATCGATGGGCAGACGCTGGACCTGGCCCCCCTGCTGGCCGACCTGCTGCGCCGCGACGCACGCTGGCTCAACGCCCGGCAGATGGCGGCCCTCGACGAAATCGCCATCATCTCGCTGCGCGCACCCGGCGGGCAACGCATCGACGCGCCCGCCGGGCCGCTCAAGGCCATCGTGGGGGCCATGGTCGATCTGCTGACCGACCCGACACGCAACCAGCGCAAGGAAGGCGATCCGCTGCACCTGGGTGCGTGGGAGGTCCGCCGCATCGAGGCCCTGCGTGCCGCTCTGGTGCAGGCCCACCGCGTGGGCACGGTCAATGGCTGGAACAACGACTGGCAGCTGCAGGGCGATGCGGGCCTGGCGCAGCTTGCCAAGCGCCTGCGCTCTATCGGCACGCCACAGCCGGTGGCCGCCCCGCAGGGCCTGCAGGTGCAGCTGCGCCCCTATCAACTGGAAGGCCTGGCCTGGCTGCAATACCTGCGCGAACAAGGCCTGGGTGGCATCCTGGCCGACGACATGGGCCTGGGCAAAACCGCGCAGGCCCTGGCCCATGTGCTCACCGAAAAGGAAGCGGGGCGCCTCACCCGCCCGGCCCTGGTGGTGCTGCCCACCTCGCTGCTCTTCAACTGGCAAGCCGAGGCCGCGCGCATGGCTCCGGGCCTGCGCGTGCTCAGCCTGCATGGCCCCGATCGCGGCCAGCGCTACCTGCAGATCGCCCAGCACGATCTGGTGCTCACCACCTACCCGCTGCTCTGGCGCGATGTGGACGCGCTGGCCACCCAGCCGTTCCACCTGCTGATCCTGGACGAGGCGCAGATGGTGAAGAACGCCGGCAGCCGCAGCGCCCGCGCCCTGCGCAAGCTGCAGGCCCCGCACCTGCTGTGCCTGACGGGCACGCCGCTGGAAAACCACCTGGGCGAGCTGTGGGCGCAGTTCGACTTTTTGATGCCGGGCTTTCTGGGCGACGTGCGCAGCTTCAACGCCCGCTGGCGCAAGCCCATCGAGGAGAACGGCGAAACCCTGCGCGCCCAGTTGCTGTCGCAGCGCGTGCGCCCCTTCATCCTGCGCCGCCGCAAGCAGGACGTGGCCACCGAACTGCCGCCGCGCACCGAAACCATCCTGCGCGTGCAGCTCCAAGGCCAGCAGCGCGAACTGTACGAGGCCGTGCGCACCACGGCCGACCAGCAGGTGTGCCGCGTGCTGGCACAGCAGAGTTTCGAAGGCGCGCAGATCACCATCCTGGACGCCTTGCTCAAGCTGCGCCAGGTCTGCTGCGACCCCCGCCTTGTGAAGGGAGCGAAAGTCCACCCCGGCACCGAACGCGCCAAGCTGGAGCTGCTGGCCGACCTGCTGCCTGCCCTGGTCGATGAAGGGCGCCGCGTGCTGGTGTTCTCGCAGTTCACCGAAATGCTCACGCTGGTGGCCGAGCGGCTCGATACCCTGGCCCTTCCCTACCTCACCCTCACCGGCCAGACACCGCCGCGCCAGCGGGGCGCAGTCGTCAGGAGCTTTCAGGCGCAGGATGATGCCAGCGCTCCCATGCTGCTTGCCAGCCTCAAGGCCGGCGGCGTGGGCCTGAACCTCACGGCGGCGGATACCGTGATCCACCTCGACCCCTGGTGGAACCCCGCCGTGGCAGAACAGGCCACCGCCCGCGCCCACCGCATCGGGCAAAACCAGCCCGTGTTCGTTTACCAACTGGTGGTGCAAGGCAGCATCGAAGAACGCATGCTGGAGCTGCAGGCCAGCAAGGCCGCGCTGGCCCAGGGTGTGCTGGGGCATGACGCCGAGGGCGCGGTCAAATTCAGCGAGGCCGACCTGCACGCACTGCTGGCGCCACTGACCGAACCCGCCAGCAACCCGCTGGCCATACCGGGCGAAGACGCCCTGCGCTGGGGTGGCACAGGCCAACGGCGGCCGCGACCGCTGCAGCCACCATAAGTTGACGTGTTTTTGGCCTCTGGCGCTTTGCCGACAAGCACCATGAGCCATCCGATATGCAGCCAATGAAACACACGGCACGCCACCCGCACAAAAGCCAGCCCGCCATCGCCTTTGCCACAATGGCGCCATGACCGCACCGCCCATTGCTCCAGCCCGCCTCCAGCGCTACTGGCTGATGAAATCCGAGCCCGACGAGTGCTCCATCGACGACGCCCTGGCCGCGCCCCATGCCACCGTGCCGTGGACCGGCGTGCGCAACTACCAGGCCCGCAACTTCATGCGCGACGAGATGCAGGTGGGTGATGGCGTGCTGTTCTACCACTCCAGTTGCTCCGAGCCTGGTATTGCCGGCATCGCGCGCATCGTATCCCGAGCACGGGCTGACCCCACGCAGTTTGATACTGCATCGCCTTACTGTGATCCCCGGTCCCCATCCGACAAACCGCGCTGGCTGCTGCTAGATGTGCAGGCCGTGCGCAAGACGCGGTTGATCGGCCTGGCGGAACTGCGCAAACACCCTGAACTCACGGGAATGCAGGTGCTGCAAAAAGGTAATCGGCTGTCGATTACACCGGTGGACGCAGCGCACTGGGAACGGATACTGCAACTGTCGGTGGATTGATGGAATGGGAAGGCGGTCATCCCATGACCGCCCATGCAAAGGGAACGGGCTTACAGTCTTCCTGGAACAGCTATCCGAATGGGCCTTGCGTCCCAAATTGACAAACGCATTCCGTCGCCAAACCGATTTTCAGTCTTGGCGCAGAGGTTCATTCTTTCGATGCACCCAAATGGTCTTTCATGTGCGTCATGGCCATCAGCAATGCAGCCCCGCCCAGGGTCTTGATGAGACCGGAATGTTCCGCGTAGAAGCTCCCCAACTGGTCTGCCAGACCAGGGGTGGATTCATGCGCGTGATTGACTACAGCCTGCACCTGCTCCGGTGTGAGTTGAGAAGCTTGCTCGGGTGTCACCTGGCTGCTTCCAGGCGACAACACCCGGCCCAGCACACCACCGGCCAGCGCAGACGCTGCAGTGGGGCCCACGGTTGCCAGAATCTGGTTGAGCAACCCAGCCTGTTGTTGTGCATTGGAATTGCCAAACAGTTGCCCCACCAAATCCCCGATGGGGGCCGTGCTGTCCGAGCGAAACGTGTTGGCAAGTGCCGCGCCCAGAACATCCTTGGGGACGCTTTGGGTCGCCTGATCGAAGTGTTGGTCCGAGACGCTACCGGAAGATGCCAGTTGCGTCAGCATGTCGAGAATACCCATGGCAAGGTCCTTTCAGTTGCGCTTCATTCGCGCGTGACCAGGTGATACACCAGCAAAAGCACTGCGGCGCCCACGACGGAGCCGATAAAGCCCGCCGTATTGCCCGCCCCATACCATCCCAAGCGCTGCCCGATGAACGAGGCAGCCACAGAGCCCGCAACACCCAGCACAGCGGTCATGATGAAGCCGCTAGGCCCTTTGCCGGGGGTGATCATCTTGGCAACGAAACCCGCCAAAAAGCCAATGAGAACCGTCCAAACCCAATGCATCATGGTGCGTACCTCCGCCATTGAAGTCCACGCATCATCGCTCAATCTGCGAAGAAATAAAACACGCCACACCAGCGCTTCGTCGCTGGTGTGGCCGAAACCAGGGGTTACTGAGTGCAGGCTTTACCGTGGCTGCCATGGAAGCCTTTCGCCTTGGCATCGGCTTCGCTCATGTACTCGCCATGTTTGGTCTTGCCGTAGAACTTGTCGTTGGCGCAGTGGTACACCTTGGTCGAATCATTCGCCCACACCTTGCCAGCGCCGCCACCGGGTGCTTGCGCCATGGGTGCGCTATCGGCTTTGGTGGCGGGCTTGCCAACTGCGGGCGCAGCCGCAGCAGCCGTTCCGGCTTTTTTGTCCACTCCGCCGTGGCCCCGGCATGCGCCCTTGAGGGTGTCGCCACTGAAAGGTGTTCCATCCTTGCACACCGCGTTGACCGTGGCAGCAGCGGGTGCTGCCGCCTTTGCAGCCACAGCGGCGGCGGGCATTGCAGGTGCCGCTGGCACAACAGCCTTGGCCGCTGCAGGCGCCGACGGGCTCACGGGCGCCGCAGGAGCTGCGGTCTGGGCAAATACAGCGCCGGCAAAAACGGTGCTCAACGCCATCAGAATCAACGATTTTTTCATGGGAGCCTTCAAAAAAGCACGGAATTACGTGCGTTTGCTGTTAACGCCCCCCCATTTCATGGGTTGACCGCAAATATGTTTCATTTCGTGCGCAACCGTGTTGATGGCTGCCTACGCAAGATCCGCGGCCCGATAGACCAGCACCTTCAGCGCCCTTTCATCGTTCGCATCGGCAAACACCGGCGGGTTGGCCACCCGCTCCACAAACACCAGCTCTGGCGCCAGATCACGCATCTGGTCGTGCAGGAAATCCACACCCAGTTCAGGCGCGTTCAGGCACAGCAACGCATGGCCGCCGGGCGCCAGCAGGTCGGGCAGGCGGCGCATCAGGCGGGCGTAGTCCTTGGTGGCGACGAAGCTGCCCTTCTGGTAGCTGGGCGGGTCCACGATCACCAGGCCATACGGCCCGCCGCGCGTGATCTTGCCCCAGGTGCTGAAAATATCGTGCGCCAGAAAGCTGGCTCCGGTAGTGATGCCGTTGAGCTGGTGGTTCTGCTGCCCGATGGCGATGGCGCCAGGGCTCATGTCCACGTTCACGACCTGGCGTGCGCCGGCCTGAAGGGCCACCACCGAGAAAGCACAGGTGTAGGCAAAGAGGTTGAGTACCTTCAGGCCATAGCGGTCCTGGCTGCGTGCCGAAGCGTAAGCGCGCACCCAGCACCGACCTTCGGCCATGTCCAGGAACAGGCCGTGGTTCTGCCCCTTGAGCACATGCACGCGAAAGCACGCGCCCTGCTCCGTCACCACATGCGGCTCGGGCACGCTGCCGGCCATCAGCCGGGTTTCCATGTGGCCAACTTGGCGGCATTGAAAGACCCAGTTGAGCGGCTGGCCGGGGGCCAGCTGTTGCCAGCGTTCGGTCAATGCCGCGCCGATGACGGTCAGATCCTCGTCGGTGACCGGCTGGAAACTGGTCAGCACCCAGACAGGCGGGTAGGCATCCAGCACCCAGTGTTCGCAGCCAGGATACAGACCGCCCCGGCCATGGAAGATGCGCTGTGCGTCGATGGGCAGGTCCATCGTGGCGATGGCGTTCAATAAAGCTTGCATGCAGGCAGAGGGTGGTGAGGTGAGAAGGCGGTGGCAACCACGTAATCATGCACGCCATTGCACAGCACGCAGAGCATGTGACAAGCCCGATGCATTTGCTTGCGAATCACCATGCGGCGAAAGCAAGCTACGATTGGCCGCGCTGGTTCGTGCGGGGGGCCGCGATCCCAAGGTCTGCTTCACGCCACAGAACATGGTCCGGCTGTCGACAGGCCGCCGGTTTCAGTGCGTTTTCACGACCTCAGACATGGGGCTTCACCATCATGAGCACACAACAACACTTGCTATCCGTCGCCCTGAAAGACCTGCGCCCCACGCAGATCACCGTGGGCGGTGCCGAGGTCGCGGCCAAGCGCACGCAGTGGAACCTCCTCAAGCGCAAGGAACGCTCACATACGCTGGCCGCACACTGGTTTCCTGCCGTGCGCGGGCCCGGCGGGCACTACTACATTGTCGACCACCACCACCTGGGCCTGGCGTTGCATGAAGAAATGGTCGAGACGGTCTGGGTGATGCAGCTCGACGATTTCTCGGAAGTCGAGGGCGAGCTGTTTTGGCGGCTGATGGAGTTCCACCGCTGGGCGCACCCGTTCGACGAGCAAGGCAAGCGCCGCGACTTCGACGCGATCCCGTCCAATGTTTCGAAGCTGCGAAACGACCCGTACCGCAGCCTCGCCGGTTTCGTGCGCAAGGCGGGCGGCTACGCGAAAGACGCTGCGCCCTATGCCGAGTTCCTGTGGGCCGATTTCTTCAGGCCGCTGATCCCCCCGAAGAAGCTGCAGCCCACGGACACCGAAGCCTTGCCCCAGAGCAGTATCGACAAAGCCGTGGTGATCGCGCGCAGCCACAGCGCACACCACCTGCCCGGGTGGACCGGCGCAATCACCCCCGCCGCCCTGCCGACGGCCACGGCGGCGGCGGCCAACAAGCGCAAGCCCACGCCATGAACGCTGCCGCCGGCCGGCCAGGCCTTGCCGACCTGGTGGCCGGTCTGTCCATTGCCGGGCTGCTGCTGCCCGAAGCCGTTGCCTACTCGGGCATCGCCGGCATGGCGCCGCAAGCCGGCGTGATGGCCCTCTTTGCCGGGCTGCTGGTTTACGGGTTCATCGGCAGCAGCCGGTTTGCCATCGTCTCCGCCACATCGTCATCGGCTGCGGTGCTGCTGGCTGCCACCACATCGGTGGCGGGGATCGATACCGCCATGCGGCTGGTGCTCAGCGCCGGCATCGTCTTGCTGACCGGTCTTTTTTTCATCATCGCAGGCGTCGCCAAACTCGGCGCGGTCTCCAGCCTCGTCGCCAAGCCAGTGCTGCGCGGCTTCGCGCTCGGGCTGGCCCTGACCATCGTGGTCAAGCAATTGCCGAAGGTGCTCGCCGTGCACCCGGCGCACAGTGATTTTTTCCCGCTCGTCGCAGAACTGGCCGCCAGCTGGCGCGATTGGAATGTGGCCGGCGCTGTGATGGCGCTGGTCGCGCTGGCGCTGCTGCGCGGCCTTGCGCGCTGGCGCGCGGTACCGGCAGCTTTGCTGGTCATTGCAGGCGGCATCGCACTCGACGTCAGCGGCCTGTGCCAGACCTGGGGCGTGGCGGCGGTCGGGCCGCTGTCCATCGACTTTTCACACCCCGGCGTGCCGCAACTCGGGCGTGAACAATGGCTGCACTTGGGCGAGATGGCGTTCGCCGTCGCACTGATTCTCTATGCCGAGTCCTACGGCTCGATCCGCACCTTCGCGCTGCGCCACGGCGACAGCATGTCGGCCAACCGTGATCTGCTCGCCCTCGGCGCGGCGAACCTGCTCTCCGGCCTGTTCCAGGGCATGCCGGTCGGGGCGGGCTACTCGGCCACATCGGCCAATGAATCGGCGGGCGCGCAGAGCAGCGCGGCCGGACTGGTGGCAGGCGCGGTGGTGCTGCTGGCCGTGCTCACTATGCTGCCCTGGATCGCCCACATCCCAGAACCACTGCTGGCCGCCATCGTGATCCACGCCGTTGCCAACTCCCTCAATCCAGCTGTGCTGCGGCCCTATTTCCAATGGCGGCGCGACCGGCTGATTGCGCTGGTGGCCATCGCTGCGGTGCTGGTGTTCGGCGTGCTGGAGGGCCTGCTCGCCTCGATCGGCGTCAGCCTGCTGCTGCTGCTGCGCGGTTTTTCCCGCACGACCGTGAGTTGGCTTGGCCGCCTGGCCCAGGGCCACGACTATGTCGACACGGCGCGCCACCCCGAGGCCGTCGTGCCGCCCGGCGTGCTGATTGCGCGGCCCGAAGTCCCGCTTTTTTTCGGCAACGCAGATGCGGTCTTCGCCACGATACAGGCGCGTATCGACGCCACGCCGGGCCTGCAACGCATGGTACTGAGCCTGGAAGAATCGCCGGACCTCGATGCAACGAGCATCGAAGCGCTCTGCGAGTTCGCCACCTCGGTGCGCCTACGCGGCGCCCAACTGGAACTCGCCCGCGTCAAAGACAAGGTGCGCGACCTGCTCAGCCAGGTGAACTCGCCCGATCTGCCTGCAGCGATCTATGCGGCGTGGAGCGTGGACGACGCGATGCAATGAGGTGAGCTGGCACACGATGTCGCCGATGGCGAACTGAGGGGCTTTGGGCATGCGGTCATACTTGGCAGCCATGCCGATTCATGGGGCAACGGGCTCAAGCCCGACGCCTTCAGGAAGTCGTTGTGTTTGTGCCTGGCCGCCGCAATGGATTTCTCGATCTCGACCAACGCGCCATGCGTCGCAGTGGGGGCTGCACGGCCTTTTTTCATGCTCCCTGCAGGCTTGCAGCCTGGCAACAGCACCTGCTTTCGCAGTCAGGCCTGCGGAGTGGCACTGTCCCCCATGGCTGGCGCTACCGGTTCCGCGTCAGCCTCCAACCCCCACTGGTCCCAGTCGTCGCCAAACAGCTCCGCCGGGTGCTGCGTGCGGTCCGAGCCGTTGCCGCAGCGCATGTCCTTGGCGGGACAGTACAGGTCGCAGCCCCAACACACCCGCTCGGGGTGGGCGGGGGCCTTGGGGAACTTCTTGACTGCCATGGCGCTTCTCCAGACTCTGTTGCCGGGCTCCTGCTGTAATGTGCGTTACTTGCGCGCTGGCGGCACGTCGGTGCAGCTGCCGTGCGCAATCTCCGCCGCCATGCCGATGCTCTCGCCCAGCGTGGGGTGCGGGTGGATGGTCTTGCCGATGTCCACCGCGTCGGCGCCCATTTCGATGGCCAGGGCGATCTCGCCGATCATGTCGCCCGCATGCGTGCCCACGATGCCGCCGCCGAGAATCTTGCCGTGGCCATGGGCCTCCGGCGAGTCGTCGAACAGCAGCTTGGTCACGCCTTCGTCGCGGCCGTTGGCAATGGCGCGGCCCGAGGCGGTCCAGGGGAACAGGCCCTTCTTAACCTTGATGCCTTGGGCCTTGGCCTGGTCTTCGGTGAGGCCCACCCACGCGACCTCGGGGTCGGTATAGGCCACGCTGGGGATCACGCGGGCGTTGAAGGCGGCGGCTGCCAGCTCCTTGTTGCCCTGCAGTTCACCGGCGATCACCTCGGCCGCCACATGCGCCTCGTGCACCGCCTTGTGCGCCAGCATGGGCTGGCCGACGATGTCGCCGATGGCGAAGATGTGCGGCACGTTGGTGCGCATCTGGATGTCGACGTTGATGAAGCCACGGTCGGTGACGGCAACCCCCGCCTTTTCGGCGGCTATCTTCTTGCCGTTGGGTGTGCGGCCCACGGCCTGCAGCACCAGGTCATAGACCTGCGGTGCGGGCGTGGTGCCGCCCTCTTCCGCTGGCGCAAACGTCACCTCGATGCCTTCGGGCGTGGCCTTGGCCCCCACCGTCTTGGTCTTGAGCATGATGTTGTCGAAGCGCTTGGCGTTCATCTTCTGCCAGATCTTGACCAGGTCGCGGTCGGCACCCTGCATCAGGCCGTCCATCATCTCGACCACATCCAGGCGCGCCCCCAGCGTGCTGTACACCGTGCCCATTTCCAGGCCGATGATGCCGCCGCCCAGGATCAGCATGCGCTTGGGCACTTCCTTGAGCGCCAGGGCGCCGGTGGAATCGACCACGCGCGGATCGTCAGGCATGAAAGGCAGGCGCACGGCCTGGCTGCCGGCGGCGATGATGGCTTTCTGGAAGGCGATGACCTTCTTGCTGCCGGTCTTCTCCTGGCCGGTGCCGGTGGTTTCCTCGACCTCGATGTGGTTGGCGCCGACGAAGGTCCCGTAGCCGCGCACGGTAGTCACCTTGCGCATCTTGGCCATGGCGGCCAGGCCGCCGGTGAGCTTGGATATGACTTTTTCCTTGTGGCCGCGCAGCGTGTCCACATTGACCGTTGGGGCGCCAAAGTCGATGCCTGCCGCCGACAGGTGCGAAACCTCGTCCATCACGGCGGCCACATGCAGCAGCGCCTTGGAGGGGATGCAGCCCACGTTCAGGCACACGCCGCCCAATTGGGCGTAGCGTTCCACCAAGACGACCTTGAGCCCCAGGTCGGCCGCGCGGAAGGCGGCGCTGTAGCCGCCAGGGCCGCCGCCAAGCACGAGCACATCGCACTCCACGTCGGCCGTGCCTGCGAAGCTGGACGCTACTGGATTGATAGCTTCTGGCGCTTGCGGGATGGTCACTGGAGACGTTTTTTGTCCAGCTGCAGCAGCCACGGGGGCCGCAGGGGCCGGTGCGGCTGCCGGGGCAGCAGCGCCTGCGCCCGCCACCTCCAGTGTCAGCACCACCGAGCCTTCGGCGATCTTGTCGCCCAGCTTGACCTTCAGCTCCTTGACCACGCCGGCGTGGCTGGAGGGGATTTCCATGGAGGCCTTGTCGGACTCCACGGTGATCAGGCTTTGCTCGGCCTTGATGGTGTCGCCGGGTTGGACCAGCACTTCGATGATGGCCACTTCGGCGAAGTCGCCGATGTCGGGCACCTGGATGTCGATGATTGCCATGGGTGTTGCCCTCGCGTTACATCACGATGCGGCGGAAGTCCGCCAGCAGCGAGGCAAAGTACACGTTGAAACGCGCGGCGCTGGCGCCGTCGATCACGCGGTGGTCCCAGCTCAGGGAGAGCGGCAGCATCAGGCGCGGGGCGAATTGCTGGCCGTCCCATCGGGGCTCCAGGCTGCTCTTGCACACACCCATGATGGCGACTTCAGGCGCGTTGATGATGGGTGTGAAGTAGCGCCCGCCAATGCCGCCCAGCGAGCTGATGGAGAAGCACCCGCCGGTCATGTCGGCCGGGCCGAGCTTGCCGTCGCGCGCCTTCTTGGCCAGCTCGCCCATCTCTTGCGAGATCTGGACGATGCCCTTTTGGTCGGCGTCACGGATGACGGGCACGACCAGGCCGTTGGGCGTGTCGGCCGCAAAGCCGATGTGGAAGTAGTTCTTCATCACCAGCTGGTCGCCGTCGAGCGAGCTATTGAACTCGGGGAACTTCTTGAGCGCGGCCACGGCGGCCTTGATCATGAAGGCGAGCATGGTGACCTTGACGCCGCTCTTCTCGTTTTCCTTGTTGAACTGCACGCGGAAGGCTTCGAGTTCGGTGATGTCCGCGTCGTCGTGGTTGGTGACGTGCGGGATGACGACCCAGTTGCGGTGCAGGTTGGCGCCGCTGATTTTCTTGATGCGCGAGAGGTCCTTGCGCTCGACGGGGCCGAACTTGGTGAAGTCGACCTTGGGCCAGGGCAGCAAATCGAGGCCGATGCCCGAACCGCCGGTGGCTGCAGGCGCCTTGGCGGCCTGGGCTTTGGTCTGCACGCTGCCCGCCATGACCTGCTTGGTGAAGGCAGCCACGTCGTCCTGGGTGATGCGGCCCTTGGGGCCGGTGCCCTTGACTTCGTCGATGGGCACGCCCAGTTCGCGGGCGAACTTGCGCACGGAAGGCGAGGCGTGGGGCAGGCCGGCCGTGGGGGTGCCGGGCTGGTGGGCGGGGACGGCCACCGCGGCGGCGGCAGTTGCGGGTACTGTTGCAGCGACTGCAGGAGCGGCAACAGCCACGGGGGCTGGTGCGGGTGCAGCGGCCGCAACGGGTGCGGCGGCCGGTGCTGCAGCGGTTGCAGTGCCTTCGAGCACGGCGACCAGGTCACCGATGTTGACGGTGTCGCCGATCTTGACCTTGAGTTCCTTGAGCACGCCGGCGGCGGGCGACGGGATCTCCATGGAGGCCTTGTCGGATTCGACGGTGAACAGCGACTGTTCAGCCTGGACCGAGTCGCCCACCTTGACCAGCAGCTCGATGACGGCCACGTCCTTGAAGTCGCCGATGTTGGGTACGTGTACTTCGATCGGGCCTGCAGCAGCCGCAGCAGCCGGTGCGGGCGCTGGGGCCCCCATCGGAGCTGGAGCGGCAGCCACCACTGGAGCCGGGGCAGCCGCCGGGGCTGCTGCAGCGCCCGCGTCAGCGGACTCCACTACCGCAATCACCGAGCCCTGCTTGACCTTGTCGCCCAGCGCAATCTTGAGTTCCTTGACCACGCCTGCGTGGCTGGACGGGATCTCCATCGATGCCTTGTCGGATTCGACGGTAATGAGCGACTGCTCGGCCTTCACGGTGTCGCCCACCTTGACCAGCAACTCGATCACGCCCACTTCGTCAAAGTCTCCGATGTCCGGGACTTGAATGTTGACCAATGCCATTGTTCTGTCTCCGTTCGTTTTATGCGTAAAGCGGGTTGGTCTTGTCGGCCTGGATGCCGTACTTGGCAATCGCCTCGGCCACCTTGGTGGCGGGCACGCTGCCCTGCTCGCTGAGCGCCTTGAGCGCGGCTACCACGATGTAGTGGCGGTTGATCTCGAAGTGCTCGCGCAGCTTGCTGCGGAAATCGCTGCGGCCAAAGCCGTCGGTGCCCAGCACCTTGTAGGGGCGACCGGCCGGGATGAAGGGGCGGATCTGTTCGGCGTAGCTCTTCATGTAGTCGGTGGAGGCCACCACCGGGCCGGCGTGGCCGCCCAGCTGGCGCGCCACGAACGACGCGCGCGGCGCTTCCAGCGGGTGCAGCAGGTTCCAGCGCTCGCAGTCCTGGCCTTCGCGGGCCAGTTCGTTGAAGCTGGGGCAGCTCCAGACGTCGGCCTGCACGCCCCAGTCGGCGGCCAGCAGGGTCTGTGCGGCAATGGATTCGCGCAGGATGGTGCCCGAGCCCAGCAGCTGCACGCGCTTGTCGCCTTCGGCGCCGGGCTTGCACAGGTACATGCCCTGGATGATCTGCTCTTCGGTGCCGGGCGTGATGCCGGGCATGGCGTAGTTCTCGTTGAGCAGGGTGATGTAGTAGTAGACGTTTTCCTGCTTTTCGACCATGCGCTTCAGGCCATGGTGCAGGATCACCGCCACCTCGTGGGCGAAGGTCGGGTCGTAGCTCACGCAGTTGGGAATGGTGCCCGCCAGGATGTGGCTGTGGCCATCTTCGTGCTGCAGGCCTTCGCCGTTGAGCGTGGTGCGCCCCGAGGTGCCGCCCAGCAGGAAACCGCGCGCCTGCATGTCGCCCGCGGCCCAGGCCAGGTCGCCAATGCGCTGGAAGCCGAACATCGAGTAGTACACGTAGAACGGCACCATGATGCGGTTGTTGGTGCTGTAGCTGGTGGCTGCCGCGATCCAGCTGGCCATGCCGCCGGCCTCGTTGATGCCCTCTTGCAGGATCTGGCCGGCCTTGTCTTCGCGGTAGTACATGACCTGGTCTCGATCGACCGGGGTGTATTGCTGGCCCTTGGGGTTGTAGATGCCGATCTGGCGGAACAGGCCTTCCATGCCGAAGGTGCGCGCCTCGTCCACCAGGATGGGCACCACGCGCGGCCCCAGGGCCTGGTCACGCAACAGCTGCGTGATGAAGCGCACGTAGGCCTGCGTGGTGCTGATCTCGCGGCCCTCGGCCGTGGGCTCCAGGATGGCCTTGAAGGTGTCGAGCGCGGGCACGGTGAAGTGCTCGTCGGCCTTGGCGCGGCGGTGCGGCAGGTAGCCGCCCAGGGCCTTGCGGCGCTCGTGCAGGTAGCGCATTTCGGGCGTGTCGTCGGCCGGCTTGTAGTACGGCAGGCCGGGCAGCTCGCTGTCGGGGATCGGGATGTTGAAGCGGTCGCGGATGTACTTAATGTCTTCGTCCGACAGCTTCTTGGTCTGGTGCACGGTGTTCTTGCCTTCACCGGCCTTGCCCATGCCATAGCCCTTGACGGTTTTCACCAGCAGCACGGTGGGCTGGCCCTTGTGCTCGTTGGCGGCGTGAAAGGCAGCGTACACCTTGGCGGGCTCGTGGCCGCCGCGGCGCAGCTCGAACACCTCATCGTCGGTCATGTGCTCGACGAGCTGGAGCGTCTCGGGGTAGCGGCCGAAGAAATTCTTGCGCACAAAGGCGCCGTCGTTGGCCTTCATGGCCTGGTAGTCGCCGTCCAGCGTCTCCATCATCAGCTGGCGCAGCTTGCCCGTCTTGTCGCGGGCCAGCAGCGCATCCCAGCCGGCGCCCCACAGCAGCTTGATGACGTTCCAGCCGCTGCCACGGAACTCGCCTTCGAGCTCCTGCACGATCTTGCCGTTGCCGCGCACTGGACCATCGAGGCGCTGCAGGTTGCAGTTCACCACGAAGATCAGGTTGTCCAGGTTTTCACGCGATGCCAGGCCAATGGCGCCCAGCGACTCGGGCTCGTCCATCTCGCCGTCGCCGCAGAACACCCAGACCTTGCGGTTTTCGGTGTTGGCAATGCCCCGGGCGTGCAGGTATTTGAGAAAGCGCGCCTGGTAGATCGCCATCAGCGGACCCAGGCCCATGGACACCGTGGGGAACTGCCAGAACTCGGGCATCAGCTTGGGGTGCGGGTAGCTCGACAGGCCCTTGCCGTCCACTTCCTGGCGGAAGCTGTCGAGCTGCTGCTCGTTCAGGCGCCCTTCCAGGTAGGCGCGGGCGTAGATGCCGGGGGCGCTATGGCCCTGGATGTAGAGCAGATCGCCGCCATGGCCTTCGCTCTCGGCGTGCCAGAAGTGGTTGAAGCCCGCACCAAACATGCTGGCCACGGAAGCGAACGAGCCGATGTGGCCGCCGAGGTCGCCGCCATCGGCGGGGTGCAGGCGGTTGGCGCGCACCACCATGGCCATGGCGTTCCAGCGCATGTAGGCCCGCAGGCGCTTTTCGATGGCGATGTTGCCGGGACAGTGGGCCTCTTGGGTGGGCTCGATCGTGTTGACGTAGCCCGTGTTGCCCGAGAACGGCATGTCGATGCTGTTCTGGCGCGCATGCTCCAGCAGCTGCTCGATCAGAAAGTGGGCTCGCTCGGCCCCTTCCTTGTCGATCACGGCGGACAGCGCGTCCATCCACTCACGGGTTTCTTGCTGATCGGTGTCGATGGTGGGCGTGGCGCCGTTTCCGGCCAGGGGGGCGGGCTGAGCTGACATGCTTGTCTCCTGTGTTGAGGGTGCAATTTAGTACGTTGCGCTGAGTTTCGCATATTTTTTTCGAATTTCGAATAGTGCTTTTGAATTTCACATAACGATATTTTGTGGCGAATGCACACGCCCACGACACCGCCATGGCGCTGCCCACCCTCCCCTACACTTGCCCCATGGAAAAACCCCCAGCCACCGCCGCCCCCGCAGCCCCCATCGCCCCTGCGGCGCGGGGTTGGCGCAAGTGGTGGCGCGGCCTTTCCCCCACGCGGCAGGACCGGTTTGCCGCACTGGCACCGCTGGCTGCCGTGCTGATGTTCATGGCGGCCATCGTGGCTGCCTTCTGGTATCTGCGGACCGAGGAGGTCGAGCGCGAACACGAAGCCCTTAAACGCGATGTGGAATATGCCCAGCAACGCGTGCGCCTGCGGCTTCTGGAGCGCCAGGAGCAGCTCATGCGCATTGCGCGTGATCTGTCCAACCAGGACCTGGACCGCGCGGAGTTTGTGAGCCGTGCCGAATCCCTGATCAGCCAGCACCCCGAGTTGCAGGCCATCACCTGGATTGATGACAAGCGGCGCATCCGTGCCAGCCAAGCGGCCCCCACGCTGGGCAGCAGCGAGTTGCGCGTGGCCGGTGAAGTGCTCACCCCCGGCGACACCACAGACACCTACGAGCTGGCACGCGACCTGCAGCAACCCGTGTATGCGCAGCCCACCGCCACCCAGGGCGACGCCACGCCCCTGCTGCAATTGCAGGTACCCCTGAACCAGCAGGGCAAATTCAGCGGCGTGGTACTGGGCGAATACTCCATCGACAGCCTGTTGCGCTATGGCACGCCCACCGAAGTGCTGGCGCGTTATGCCGTCACGCTGCTCGATGGCAACGGCCAGGTGCTGGCCGGCACGCCGCTGGGCCGGCGCAACCCCAATACCCAGTTGCTGCCGTGGGCCCCACGCGCCAACACGTACGAAGTACCCGTTTCCCCGGTGGGCAACGGCCTGGTGCTCAAGGCACAGGCCTACCGCACATCACTGGGCGTGGTGGGCAGCGGCCTGTTCTGGCTGGTCGGCACGCTCAGCGCCATGACGGCCTGGATGCTGATTGCGACCTGGCGCCACACCCGCCGGCGCATGCAGGCCCAGAAGGCGCTGGTGGCTGAAACCAATTTCCGCCGGGCCATGGAGAACTCCGTCCTCACCGGCATGCGTGCGCTGGATCTGGAGGGGCGCATCACCTATGTGAATGCGGCGTTTTGCCAGATGACCGGGTGGAGCGAAACCGAGCTGGTGGGCCTGACGGCCCCCTTCCCTTACTGGCCCGAATCCGACTATGAAGCCCTGTATGCCAAGCTGCGCGATGAAATCAGCGGCAAGACCGTGACGGGCGGGTTTCAGGTGCGCGTGCGGCGCAAGAACGGCACGCAGTTTGACGCGCGCCTGTATGTGTCTCCGCTGATCGATGCCCATGGCCAGCAAACCGGCTGGATGACATCGATGACCGACATCACCGAACCCAACCGCATCCGCGAGCAGCTGTCGGCCTCCTATGAACGCTTCACCATCGTGCTGGAGTCGCTGGACGCTTCGGTGTCGGTGGCGCCGCTGGGTAGCCAGGAATTGCTGTTTGCCAACAAGCTCTACCGCCAGTGGTTTGGCTCGCAAACCGTGGGTCACCTGCAACTGGTGGCCCAGGCGGGCGTGGTGCCAGCGGCCACCAGCCACATGACGGGCGTGGACGACGAGGACGGACTGATGGGACTGCCCACCGACTCATTGACCAGCGCACGCAGCGAGAACGCCGAAATCTACCTGCCTGACATGGGCAAATGGCTGGAAGTGCGCTCACGCTACCTCAACTGGGTGGACGGGCGCCTGGCGCAGATGGTGATTGCCACCGACATCACTCCGCGCCGCCTGGCCCAGGAGCAGGCTGCCCGCCAGGCCGAACGGGCGCAGTCCGTCAGCCGCCTGATCACCATGGGCGAGATGGCGTCTAGCGTCGCACATGAACTCAACCAGCCGCTCACGGCCATCAGCAACTACTGCAGCGGGATGATTTCACGCATCCACAGCGGCCAGATCACCGAAGAAGCCCTGCTCGCGGCCCTGCAAAAAACCGCCCACCAGGCGCAACGCGCGGGCCAGATCATCCAGCGCATCCGAGCCTTCGTGAAAAAGAGCGAACCCAACCGCACACTGGCCGATGTGACGTCGATGGTGAACGAGGCAGTCGAGCTGGCCGACATCGAGCTGCGCCGCCACAACGTGCGCCTGACCCACTACGTTGCGGCGCGCCTGCCGCTCGTGATGGCAGACACCATCCTGATCGAACAGGTGCTGGTCAACCTCATGAAAAACGGGGCCGAGGCCATCGAGATGGCCAACCGCCCCACCTCTGGCCGCAGCGTGGAACTGCGCGTGGTGCCCAAGCATGTCGAAGACCAAGATGTGGTGGAGTTTTCGGTGCAGGACACCGGCAAGGGACTGGCGCCCGAGGTGCTGGAGCGCCTGTTTGAAGCCTTCTTCTCCACCAAGCAGGAAGGCATGGGCATGGGCCTGAACCTGTGCCGCAGCATCGTCGAGTCGCACCACGGCCGAATGCGGGCGGAGAACCTCTACAATGGATCCGAGGTCACAGGCTGCCGGTTCTCCTTCTGGCTTCCGCTTGCCAAGCCTGTGGATGCCACTACAAATTCTGTAGCAAACGCACAACCCCCAAGGACAATTGCATGAGTTTGATTCCGAAAAAAGGCACCGTTTACGTAGTGGACGACGACGAGGCGGTCCGCGACTCGCTTCAATGGCTGCTGGAGGGCAAGGACTACCGGGTGCGTTGCTTTGATTCTGCCGAAACCTTTCTCTCGCGCTACGACCCGCGCGAGGTGGCCTGCCTGATCGTGGACATCCGCATGGGCGGCATGACTGGGCTGGAGCTGCAGGACCGACTGATCGAGCGCAAATCGCCTTTGCCCATCGTCTTCATCACCGGCCACGGCGACGTGCCCATGGCTGTCAACACCATGAAGAAAGGCGCGCTCGATTTCATCCAGAAACCCTTCGACGAGGAAGAGCTTGTCGGGCTGGTGGAGCGCATGCTCGACCATGCCCGCGACGCCTTTGCCGGCTACCAGCAGGCCGCCAGCCGCGATGCACTGCTGTCCAAGCTGACGGGTCGCGAAGCCCAGGTGCTTGAGCGCATCGTTGCCGGCCGCCTGAACAAGCAGATCGCCGACGACCTGGGCATCAGCATCAAGACGGTGGAGGCCCACCGCGCCAACATCATGGAAAAGCTCAACGCCAACACCGTGGCCGATCTGCTCAAGATTGCACTGGGCCAGAACGCGCCCAAGGCTTGATTGCTCTCTGTTTCAGAGCTTGAAGCGCTTTCCTGCAAAGCGCTACATGCCATTTTTATCCGTATTTTCTGACATGACCGCACAACTCATCGACGGCAACGCCCTGTCCCGCCAATTGCGCACCGAAGTCGCCCAGCGCGCAGCCGCCCTCAAATCGCGGGGCACCACGCCAGGCCTGGCCGTGGTGCTGGTGGGCGACAACCCCGCCTCCCAGGTTTATGTGCGCAACAAGGTCAAGGCCTGCGAGGACAGTGGCCTGCATTCGGTGCTGGAAAAATACGCGGCCGACATGACCGAAGCCGCGCTGCTGGCACGCGTGGAGGCCCTGAACAACGACCCCGCGATCCACGGCATCCTGGTGCAGCTACCGCTGCCCGCGCACATCGATGCGCAAAAGGTCATCGAGGCCATCTCGCCCGCCAAGGACGTGGACGGCTTTCACATTGCCAGCGCCGGCGCGCTGATGACCGGCATGCCCGGCTTCTGGCCCTGCACGCCCTACGGTTGCATGAAGATGCTCGAATCGCTCAACGATGGCAAGGGCTACGACCTCAGGGGCAAGCACGCTGTGGTCATTGGCCGCAGCAACATCGTGGGCAAGCCCATGGCGCTGATGCTGCTGCAAAAAGATGCCACCGTGACCATCTGCCATTCGCGCACGACCGACCTCAAGGCCCAGACCCTGCAGGCCGACGTGATCGTGGCTGCCGTGGGCAAGCGCAACGTGCTCACGGCCGACATGGTCAAGCCCGGCGCCGTGGTGATCGACGTGGGAATGAACCGCAATGACGAGGGCAAGCTGTGCGGCGATGTGGATTTTGACGGCGTGAAGGAAGTGGCCGGCTGGATCACCCCCGTACCTGGCGGCGTGGGGCCCATGACCATTACCATGCTGCTGGTCAACACCCTGGAAGCCGCCGAACGCGCCGCCGGCGCCTGAAGTCAGCCCTGCTCCCGCAGCCTCGCAACTTGAACCCGCACCGCAAAGCGCCATCTACACACGCATGAGCAACGCCCTCCTCGACTTCTCCGACCTTCCCCAGTTTGACCGGATCACGCCAGACGACGTGGCCCCCGCCGTTGACGTGTTGCTGGAAAAAGCCAATGCCGCCCTCGAAACGGTCACGGCCGCCGACTTTCCTGCGCGCTGGGATGCCATTGCGAAGGTGCTGGACGTTGCCACGGAGCACCTGGGCACCGCCTGGGGGGCCATCAGCCACCTCAACAGTGTGGCCGACACCCCGGAACTGCGCGCCGCCTACAACGCAGCGCTGCCCCGGGTGACCGAATTCTGGACCCGCCTGGGCGCCGATGAGCGCCTGTACGCCAAGTACAAGGCCATTGATCCCAGCACCCTGAGCCCCGAGCAGCGCCAGGCGCACAAGAACGCCGTGCGCAATTTCGTCCTCAGCGGCGCCGAACTCACCGGTGCCGCCAAGGAGCGTTTTGCCCAGATCCAGGAACGGCAGGCCGAGCTGAGCCAGAAATTCAGTGAAAACGCGCTCGATGCCACCGACGCCTTTGCCTACTACGCCACGGCGGAAGAACTCGATGGCGTCCCCGCCGACGTGCAGCAGACCGCATTGGCAGCGGCCCAGGCGGAGGGCAAGAGCGGCTACAAGCTCACGCTCAAGATGCCCTGCTATCTGCCGGTGATGCAGTTCGCCACCCACAGCGCTTTGCGCGAAATGATGTACCGCGCCTATGTGACGCGCGCCTCCGACCAGGCCGAAGGCGAGGCCAGGCGTTTCGACAACTCGGCGCTCATCCGTGAAATTCTGGCACTGCGCCGCGAAGAAGCACAGCTGCTCGGGTATGACAATTTCGGCCAGGTGTCGGTGGTGCCCAAGATGGCCCAGTCGCCTGACGAGGTCATTTCATTCTTGCGGGATCTGGCGCGCCGCGCCCGGCCTTATGCCGAAAAGGACGTGGCCGACCTGCGCGGCTTCGCAGCCAGCCAGATAGGCCTGAACGATCCGCAGGCCTGGGACTGGCCCTTCCTTGCCGAGAAGCTCAAGGAAGCACGCTATTCCTTCAGCGAGCAGGAAGTCAAGCAATACTTCACGGCCCCCAAGGTGCTGGCCGGCCTTTTCAAGATCATCGAGACACTGTTCGAGGTCAGCATCCGCCGCGACAGTGCGCCCGTGTGGAATGCCGCCGTCGAGTTCTATCGCATCGAGCGTGACGACCAGCTGGTGGGCCAGTTCTACCTCGACCAGCCGGCCCGCACCGGCAAACGCGGCGGCGCCTGGATGGATGATGTGCGCACCCGCTGGCTGCGCCCCGACACCGGCGCGCTGCAGACCCCCGTGGCGCATCTGGTGTGCAATTTTGCCGAGGGCGTGGACGACAAGCCCCCGCTGCTCACCCATGACGATGTGATCACGCTGTTCCACGAATTCGGCCACGGTCTGCACCACATGCTGACGCAGGTGAACGAACGCGACGTATCGGGCATCAGCGGTGTCGAGTGGGATGCGGTCGAACTGCCCAGCCAGTTCATGGAGAACTTCTGCTGGGAATGGGATGTGCTGCGCAACATGACGGCGCACGTCGATACCGGTGCACCGCTGCCGCGTGCACTGTTCGACAAGATGATCGCCGCCAAGAACTTCCAGAGTGGCATGGGCACCCTGCGCCAGATCGAATTTGCCCTGTTCGACATGCTGCTGCACACCGATCACGATCCCGCCCAGGATTTCATGCCCTTGCTGGCCGAGGTGCGCAGCGAAGTGTCGGTGCTGCCGCCACCCTCGTTCAGCCGCACGGCCCACACCTTCAGCCATATTTTTGCGGGTGGCTATGCAGCGGGCTACTACAGCTACAAATGGGCGGAGGTGCTCAGCGCCGATGCCTATGCGGCCTTTGAAGAAACCGCCGGCAGCGACGGTCTGGCCAGCATCGAAACGGGCCGCCGCTACCGGCAGGCCATTCTGGAGGCGGGCGGCAGCCGCCCCGCCATGGAATCCTTCAAAGCCTTTCGCGGCCGCGAACCCAGCCTGGAGGCCTTGCTGCGCCACCAGGGCATGGCAGACTAAGTCTTTCTGTTGCACCGACTCTTCTTTATCAGGAGACGACCCATGGGCAAGCCCTTGCGTACATCGTTGCTGGCCTCGTTGGGGATGGTGCTGGCGGTTGCCGGCGCCCATGCCCAGACCGTGTACCGGATTGTCGGCCCCGATGGAAAGGTGACCTTCTCGGACCGCGCGCCCGACAGCAATGCAAAACCCGCACAAGGCGCCTGGCAAGGTTCCGCCGCAGCTGTCGGCTCTGCCCTGCCCTACGAGCTTCAGCAGATTGCGGCACGCTTTCCCGTGACGCTGTACACCGGCAGTGACTGCGCTCCATGCAACAGCGCCCGCAACCTGCTGGTGGGGCGCGGCATTCCGTTTGCCGAACGCACCGTCAATACCAACGAGGACATCGAGGCGTTGCAGCGCATGGGCGGCAACAACGGCCTGCCCTTTGCCACGATCGGTGGCCAGCAGCTGGCGGGATTTTCCGAAAACGAGTGGACCCAGTACCTGAACGCGGCCGGATACCCCCAGCAATCCCTGCTGCCACCGAACTACCGCCGCCCGCCGGCGACCCCGCTGGTGGCCGCCAAGGCAGCGCAACCGGCGGCCTCCGACGCGCCAGCCGGAAGAACACCTGCTGAGCGTCCACGGCTCGCACCCCGCATCGACGGCCCTTCGCCCAGCAACCCTGCAGGCATCCGCTTCTGACACCTCGTGCCGGGCCGAACCTGGCCCGGGCCGGCATGGTCTGACGGACCCTGTTCAGTAGGTGAAGGTCTTCACCACGCCCTGCGTGGTTCCTACGAGGCCTACCGACGCCTTCTGGTGCGCGAATACGCCCACCGTCACCACCCCGGGCCACTGGTTCACCTGGGACTCAAACCCCAGCGGGTCGGTGATGGACAAGCCCGTCACGTCCAGGATATGCTGACCGTTGTCCGTAACCAGCGGTTGTCCGTCCCTCAGGCGCATGCGCGCCGTGCCACCCAGCGCGGCAAAGCGCCGCGCAATGTGCTGGGTGGCCATCGGAATCACCTCCACCGGCAAAGGGAAGCGGCCCAGTGCTGGCACCAGCTTGGACTCATCGACGATGCAGACAAAGCGGCTGGCCAGGGCCGCCACGATCTTCTCGCGCGTCAGTGCAGCGCCGCCGCCTTTGACCATGCAGCCGTGGCCGTCGATTTCATCGGCGCCATCGATGTACACCGCCAGCGATTCCACTTCATTGGCATCGAACACCGGAATTCCCAGCGCCTTGAGCCGCTCGGTGCTCGCCACCGAGCTGGAAACAGCACCCCGGATCTGGTCTTTCATGCCCGCCAGCGCGTCGATGAAGTGGTTGACCGTGGAACCCGTGCCAACTCCCACGATGGCACCGGGCACCACGTATTGCAGGGCCGCCTTGCCCACCAGGGCCTTGAGTTCGTCTTGGGTCAGAGGGGATGGAGTCGTCATGGGGGAGAATCAGAGGGTAATCGTCGAATTATCCCTCCATGTCACTGATCCCCTACGCTCTCACCCGCTCTTTCCTGTTCGGCATGGATGCCGAATCCGCCCATGAACTCACCATGGGCATGCTCGCGCGCGGCCAAGGCACGCCCATGCAGTGGGCCTGGTGCAACGAAACCGTGGATGACCCCATCGAGCTGGCCGGGCTGACCTTTCCCAACCGCGTGGGTCTGGCCGCCGGGCTGGACAAGAATGCCCGCTGCATCGACGCCCTGGGCGCCATGGGTTTCGGTTTTGTGGAGGTGGGCACGGTGACACCCAAGGCCCAGCCGGGCAATCCCAAGCCCCGCATGTTCCGCCTGCCCGAGGCAAGGGCCCTGATCAACCGGCTGGGCTTCAACAACGACGGCCTGGACGCATTCATCCACAACGTGCAGCAGGCGCGGTTTCGCACGCAGCACCGCAAACACCCGATGCTGCTGGGCCTGAACATCGGCAAGAACGCCAGCACCCCGATCGAAGACGCCACCAGCGACTACCTCACCTGCCTCGACGGCGTGTACCCGCACGCCGATTACGTCACGGTCAATATCAGCTCACCCAACACACAGAACCTGCGCGCATTGCAAAGCGACGCGGCCCTTGATGCCCTGCTGGGCGCGATTGCCGAACGCCGCGAAGCACTGGCCGGGCAATACCGCCAGACCGACAGCAAGGGTGTCACCTCGTCCCGCCGCGTGCCCATCTTTGTCAAAATTGCCCCCGACCTCGACGAGGCGCAGGTGGCGGTGATTGCCAGCACACTGCAACGCCACGGCATGGATGGCGTGATCGCCACCAACACCACCATCCGCCGGGAAGCCGTCAAGGGAATGCCCCATGCCGAGGAGCCGGGAGGGCTCAGCGGTGCACCGGTGCTGGAAGCCAGCAACCAGGTTATCCGCCAGCTGCGCGCCGCACTGGGCAGCCGTTTTCCGATCATCGGCGTGGGTGGCATTCTCAGTGCGGAAGATGCCCTGAGCAAAATCCGCGCGGGAGCGGACGTGGTGCAGATCTACACCGGCCTGATCTATGAAGGCCCCGCGCTCGTCTCGAAGGTGGCGCGCGCCATCAAGGCAATGGCCTGAACGGCGGATGAACGGCCAATGGTGAGGCCTTGCGCCCCACCTTGCAGCCACATCGCGCCTTAGCGGCGCAGGCGCATCACCAGCGGGAGCACCACCCCTGCCCATCGCACCAGTCGGCGTGGGCCAGCGGCAATCGCCACGCCGGCCAGCGCGGCAACGGCAGCAGGATGCTGGCGGACAAAGCCAGCAACGCGCGGCAGCAAAGAAGCCTCCGCATCGTCGCCCTCGGTCGCAACAGCCAAGGCCTGGGCCTGCAACCGCGCGGCACGGCGGTCGCGCAAACGCTTGCGCTGCTCGGCGATGCGCTCCAGCACCCGTTGCTGCGCCACCGTGGCGTGCACTGAAAAGGCCTGTTCGGAAGAACTCACAAGCGCTCCTTGATATCACGCCAGTCTTGTGACAACTCACGCCGGGTCAGGGCAAAACCATTGCCCATGCTGCGTACCACCGCCACCAACGTGACGATGGCAGCGCACCAGGCCACCAGCCATGTCCCTGCCACTACCCAGGCCGCCAGCATGCGATGGGGCGTGTCCCAGAACTGCACCAGAACGGCCATCGACACCATCACCAAGGCCACCATGGTGAGCCCGATGACGGCGATCAACAGCGCCAGCAGCTGTTGCAAGCGCTGCTTTTGATCGAGCCACTCCAGGCGCGCCAATGCCAGCCGATCTTCGGCAGCGATGGCCCCCTCGATGGCATTCGCCCGCCACCGCGCAGCGAATGCCTCCAGTCCGAGCAAGGAAAGCCAGTTCATACGCACTCTCCCTGCATCAGCGCAATGGACGGCAAGCGATCAACGGCGTGCAAGCAAAAATCCCACCAGAGCACCGACGGCCAGCGCCGCGCTGGCCACGCGCCAGGGCTCATCGTGGGCATAGCGGTCAGCCGCCACGGCTGCATCCTTGGCCTGGCGGGCTGCTTCCTGCGCGGCACGCACGGCCGATTCCCGCACCGAATGCATGCCGTCGTCCAGGCGCTGGCGCAGCACCTTGATCTCGGGGAACGAATCCAGATCCCGGCTTGCCAACAAGCCGCGCAGATCGGACACGAGTTTTTCAAGTTCGCCCTGGGTGGTGGTGGTGTCAGAAGCAGTCATACATGCCTTTCGTTGCAATAAGTGAGCAGCCATGCAGCGTGGATGCTGCAGCCTGAGGACCATCTTAGCGACATGCCCAAAAACCTGTCACACCGCTTGGTCGCTAAACGTTACCAAAAGAGCGGGATTTGATGCAAGTCAAACCAGAGAGAGCGCATGGTCGGCGATGGCCAGGGCGCTGGTAAGGCCCGGAGATTCGATGCCAAAGAGATTCACCAAGCCAGGCACGCCATGGTCGCACGGCCCCTGGATGAGAAAGTCCGCTGCGGGTGCGTCGGCGCCATGGATCTTGGGCCGGATGCCCGCGTAGCCCGGTGCCAGCGCGCCATCGCGCAAGCCAGGCCAGTACTTGCGCACTTCGCCATAAAAGGCCTCTCCCCGCGCCGGATCGACCAGCAGATCGTCGGCCGAATCCACCCATTGCACGTCCGGCCCGAACTTGGCCTGCCCGCCCAGATCCAGCGTGAGGTGAACCCCCAGCCCCGCAGCCTCGGGCACCGGGTAGATCAGATGGCTGAACGGTGCCTTTGCGGTCAGCGTGAAATAGCTGCCCTTGGCGTAATAGGCCGTCGGAATGTAGCGTGCGTCCAGCCCGGAAAACTGCCGGGCCAGGGCCGGCGCCTGCAGACCCGCCGCATTGACCACGGTACTTGCTTGCAGGCGCGTGCCATCTTTTGCTTCTAAAAAAATAGCACCTTGCACACAATCGGCAAATGCCAGAGGCGAATTCAATGCAACAATTCCGCCAGCATGCTCCAGATCACCCTGCAGGGCGAGCATGAGGGCATGGCTGTCCACGATTCCCGTGCTGGGCGAATGCAGTGCCGCCACGCATTCCAGGGCGGGCTCCAGTGCCCGGGCCGCGTCGCGGTCCAGCCACCGCAGGTCCAGAACACCGTTGGCCGTGGCGCGCTCCTGAATCGACCGAAGGCCTGGCAGTTGCTCCGGCGAAGTCGCCACCAGCAGCTTGCCGCAACGCCGGTGCGGCACGCCATGGTCGGCGCAATAGGCATACAGCAGATCACGGCCTTGCACACACAGGCGCGCCTTGAGCGAACCCGTGGGGTAATACAGCCCGGCATGAATGACCTCGCTGTTGCGCGAACTGGTACCCGTGCCGATGGCGTCTGCGGCCTCCAGCACCATCACCTCGCGCCCCTGCATGGCCAGCGCACGGGCCACGGCCAGGCCCACCACACCCGCGCCCACCACGACGCAATCCACCTTGTCCGTCATCTCTGTCTTCCTTTTTTCTGAAAATACCTTCAGGCCTGCTCAAAACCGTCCAGCACATTGCCTGCATTGGTGCCCAGCTCTGCAGCGGCATAGCCGCCTTCCAGAACCAGCACCGTCGGCAATTTCAATCCCGCCAGCCGCGCACCCAGACGGGAAAAATCGGCACAAGCGAGGGCAAACCGCGAAATGGGATCCCCTTCGAAGGTATCCAGGCCCAGCGAAACCACCAGGGCATCCGCTCCGAACCGCGCAATGCGGGCACAGGCCTGCTCCAGCGCAGCAAACCAGGCGGTTGCGGTGGTCCCGGCGGGCAGCGGCAGGTTCAGGTTGCAGCCCTCTCCTTCGCCCTCGCCGGTTTCATCGGCATGGCCGAGATAGAAAGGGTATTCGGTGCGGGGGTCACCGTGGATGCTCACGAACAGCACATCGCCGCGGCCGTAGAAGATGCTCTGGGTGCCATTGCCATGGTGGTAATCCACATCCAGCACGGCCACGCGATCCGCCCCCCGGTCGCGCAAGGCCTGGGCCGCCACCGCCGCATTGTTGAGAAAGCAGTAACCCCCCATGAAATCGGGCCCCGCATGGTGCCCGGGCGGACGCGTGCAGCAAAACACGGCGCGCTCGCCTGCGGCCACCCGGAAGGCCGCACTGGCAGCCGCATCCGCGCCGGCCTTGGCGGCAGCCCAGGTGCCTGCCGCCAGCGGCGTACCGTTGTCCATGGAGTACAGGCCCAGGCGCGCGATGAAATTGTCAGGCTCCCTGTCGCTGCGCAATGTGCGCACCGGCCAGACCGACGGGAACGGCTGCACCGAGGCATTGGAGGTATCGAGCGCCAGCCACTGTTGCCAGGCCCCCTCCAGGAATGCCAGATAGCGCGCCGCATGAACCTGGCCCAACACCGTTGAGCTGTCGGCATCGGGTGCGAGCAAGCGGTGGCCCCGGGCTCGAAGGCTGCTTTCCACGTAATCGGCCCGCGTGGGGTTTTCGAAGCAGGGCACGCGTTCACCCCGGAAGAACTCATGGACGGGGGCATGCCCCCGGTGCAACGGGTTGTGAAAAGCCAGCATGGAGTAAGGGCAAGGTCGGGGAAACGTTTCGCCGCCCACATTGGGTCCGAGGGGCAGGCCGCTTCGCGCAATGTACGGACGCGGAGCGCCAACTGTAACGGCCAATCCATCCGCTTGTGCGCCGTTATGCCCCGGTCATGAAAAAACCCTTGCAGACATGCGCCTGCAAGGGTTGAATTGGTGGGTGATACATGGATCGAACATGTGACCCCTGCCGTGTGAAGGCAGTGCTCTACCGCTGAGCTAATCACCCGTCGCACATCCCATCAAAGGATGGCGCTGGCTGTCAACAGGCTTGGTGGGTGATACATGGATCGAACATGTGACCCCTGCCGTGTGAAGGCAGTGCTCTACCGCTGAGCTAATCACCCGTGTCGCTGCGACAGCCTTCGATTATGGCACAGCTTTTCAGCCTGGCTGAACGGATCGCCAAATTGTTTTGCCACCACTGGCCTTGTCGATCTGCGTCAGCACTTCTTCGTGGGATGCAATTTCCTGCTCGCTGGCCTGCAGCACGGGCAGGTTGAAGCTGCGCAGATCGATCTGGACGAAGCTGGCGCCATCGGCGCTGTCCTGCGCATCGTCGATGATCAGCAGCGCATCCTGGCCTCGGGTGAGGTTGATGTACACATCCGCCAGCAATTCGGCATCCAGCAAGGCGCCATGCAGTGTGCGGCCCGAGTTGTCTACGCCCAGGCGGTCGCACAGCGCATCGAGCGAATTGCGCTTGCCGGGATAGAGCTCCTTGGCCATGGCCAGGGTGTCGGTGATGCTGTCCACAAAGCTGCGGAACGCGGGGCGCCCCACCAGCTCCAGCTCCTTGTTCAGGAAGCCCACGTCAAATGCCGCGTTGTGGATGATGATCTCGGCGCCCTGCAGGTAGTCCAGCAGCTCGTCGGCCACGGCCGCAAACTTGGGTTTGTCCTTCAAGAATTCGTTGCTGATGCCGTGCACGCGCAGCGCATCCTCGTGGCTGTCGCGCTCGGGGTTCAGGTAGAAATGCTTGTTGTTGCCCGTGAGCTTGCGCGCCACCAGCTCCACGCAACCGATTTCAATGATGCGGTCGCCCCCTTCGGCGGACAGACCAGTGGTTTCCGTGTCCAGAACAATCTGCCGTGACATCAGGCCTCCCGTGGTGCAACCGGCGTGCGGCGCACAGTACTCATGCCGCGTGGGGCTGAAGCACCGTGCATATCAGTGGTTTTCCTTGGCGTGGTTGATGGAGTATTTGGGTATCTCCACCACCAGGTCTTTCTGCGCAATGATGGCCTGGCACGACAGGCGCGACTGGGGCTCCAGCCCCCAGGCACGGTCGAGCAGGTCCTCTTCTTCTTCCTCGGCCTCGTTGAGCGATTCCATGCCCGCACGCACGATGACGTGGCAGGTAGTGCAGGCACAGCTCATGTCACAGGCGTGCTCGATGTTGATGTGGTTCTCCAGCAGCGCTTCGCAGATGGATGTGCCTGCCGGCGCGGTGATCTCGGCACCGGAGGGGCAATATTCAGGGTGGGGCAGTATCTTGATGACAGGCATGGATGGTCTTCTTGTTCGCAGGGGTACGCTCGGTGGGTTCAGAAAGCCTGCACGTTCTTGCCCGCCAGGGCCTGGCGAATGCCGCGGTTCATGCGCTGCGCGGCAAAGGCCTCTGTGCCCTTGGCCAGGGCCTGGGTCGCCGCCTCGATGACGGCGGCATCGTCGGACTCGCGTTGCTGGCCCAGGGCGGTCATCAAGGCCTCGATGTCGGCCCGTTCGGGCCCAGTCAACACGTCGCCATCGGCATCCAGGGCGCTCTGGGTCGCCATCAGCATGCGGTCGGCATCCACGCGCGCCTCCACCACGGCCCGTGCGCGCATGTCCTGCGCGGCCGTGGCAAAGCCGTCTTGCAGCATGCGGGCGATCTGGTCGTCCGACAGGCCATAGGAGGGCTTCACGTCGATGCGGGCCTCGACACCACTGCCCTGCTCCCGGGCATTCACACTCAGCAGGCCATCGGCATCGACCGTGAAAGTGACCCGGATGCGGGCTGCGCCGGCCGCCATCGCAGGTATGCCGCGCAGCTCGAAACGGGCCAGACTGCGGCAGTCCTGCACGAGGTCGCGCTCGCCCTGCACCACATGGATGGCCAATGCGGTCTGGCCATCCTTGTAGGTGGTGAAGTCCTGCGCCTTGGCGGTGGGAATAGTCTCGTTGCGGGCCACGATGCGCTCCACCAGCCCGCCCATGGTCTCGATGCCCAGCGACAGGGGAATCACGTCGAGCAGCAACAGATCGCCCGCCGTGTTGTTGCCCGCCAACTGGTTGGCCTGGATGGCGGCACCCAGTGCGACCACCTCGTCCGGGTTGAGATTGGTCAGGGGCTCCTTGCCAAAAAACTCGGCCACTGCACGCTGCACCTGGGGCATGCGGGTGGAGCCGCCCACCATGACCACCCCCTGCACGTCGTCGCGCGCCAGCTTCGCATCGCGCAAGACGCGGCGCACCGCGGCCATGGAGCGCGCGGTCAACTCGGCGGTAGCGGCTTCAAAATCGGATTGTTTGACATCCAATCGCACGCTACCAACTGTCAAATCAACGACAAACGCTACTATTTCAGTAGCAGTCAAGGTTTCCTTACAGGCTCTGGCCGCCATGCGGATTGCTGCCTTGTCGGCAGGCGTATTGGCGGACAAGCCCTGCTGCTCAAGCACCCAATTGGCAAGCGCTGCGTCATAGTCATCGCCGCCCAGGGCGGAATCGCCGCCGGTGGCAATCACTTCGAAAACGCCTTGCGTCAGTCGCAACACGGAGATGTCGAAGGTGCCGCCGCCCAGGTCGTAAACCGCGTAGACGCCTTCGCTGGCATTGTCCAGGCCATAGGCAATGGCCGCAGCGGTTGGTTCATTGATCAGGCGCAGCAGATGGATTCCGGCCAGCTTGGCTGCATCTTTGGTGGCCTGGCGCTGGGCGTCATCAAAATAGGCCGGCACCGTGATCACTGCACCGTACGGGTCGTCGTTGAAGGTGTCTTCGGCGCGGTAACGCAGCGTGGCCAGGATCTCGGCACTGATTTCCACCGGTGACTTCACGCCCCCCGCCGTCAGCAGCCCCACCATACCGCCAGCGCTGGCGTCGGGGCTCTGGACGAATTCGTAGGGCAACTGCTCTGCGTCCGCCACATCCTTCAGACCACGGCCCATGAAGCGCTTGGCCGAGGCGATGGTATTGCGGGCATCGCCGGACTGCGCTGCTATTGCGTCGTAGCCAATCTGCCGCCCGCCCTGCTCCAGGTAGCGCACCACCGATGGCAGCAGCACGCGCCCCTCACCGTCGGGCAGGCACTCGGCCACGCCATTGCGCACCGCCGCCACCAGGGAATGCGTGGTGCCCAAATCAATGCCGACCGCAATGCGCCGCTGGTGCGGGTCGGGGGACTGTCCGGGCTCGGAAATCTGCAAAAGCGCCATGAAGATCTTGTGTTCTACGTGATGAGGCTGTGCCACGCGCAACGCGCCTCGAAAAAGGGGTGATTCCGCTATTGTCCCAGCTGATCCCGGCGCCGCTCGATGTCGTCGGCAAATCGAGCAATGAACATGAGGGCTCTGACCTGCCGCGCTGCAGCGGCATAGTCCTTTTGCTCATCGATCAGTTGGCCGCAAAGTGCCAGCGCCTGGCTCTGGGCCTGCTGCACGCCATCGTCCAGTGCGTCCAGCTCGGCAGATGAACGCGCTTCCTCCAGCGATTCACGCCACTCCATCTGCTGCATCAGAAAGCTTGCGGGCATGGCGGTGTTGTCTTCGGCCTGGATGGGTGTGCCATGCAGTTCGCACAGATAGGCGGCACGGCGCATCGGCTCTTTCAGGCGCTGGTAGGCCTCGTTGATGCGCACCGACCACTGCATGGCCAACCGCTGGGCAGCGGCGCCCTGTGCCGCAAATTTGTCGGGATGGGCCTCGCGCTGCAGTTCCTTCCAGCGCGCATCCAGTGCCGCCCGGTTCTGGGCAAAGCATTGCGGCACGCCAAACAGCTCAAAGTCGTCAGATTGCAGATTCATGCCCATACCAGGTCACGCAGGATCAATAAAAAACCGCCAGCACGCAGCGCGATGGCGGTTGGACGGCAACGCGGCAGAAAGCCTCAAACGCGGAAGCTCTCACCGCAGCCGCAGCGGTCCCGTTCATTGGGGTTGTTGAACTTGAAGCCTTCATTCAGGCCTTCGCGCACAAAATCCAGCTCGGTGCCATCGATGTAGGCCAGGCTCTTGGGGTCGATCAGCACCTTGACGCCGTGGTTTTCAAACACGATGTCTTCCGGTTCGGAGTCATCCACATATTCGAGCTTGTAGGCCAAGCCCGAGCAGCCGGTGGTCTTGACCCCCAGGCGCACGCCCAATCCTTTGCCCCGGCGCGCCAGGTAGCGGGAGACATGCCGGGCAGCAGCTTCTGTCAGCGTAATGGCCATGGTCAGGCTGCGGCCGCCTCGCTGTGGTGCTTGGCCTTGTAGTCGTTCACGGCCGCCTTGATGGCGTCTTCGGCGAGGATGGAGCAGTGGATCTTGACGGGCGGCAGAGCCAGCTCTTCGGCGATCTCGCTGTTTTTCAGGGCCGCCGCTTCGTCCAGCGTCTTGCCCTTGACCCATTCGGTCACCAGCGACGACGAGGCAATGGCAGAGCCGCAGCCATAGGTCTTGAAACGGGCATCTTCAATGACGCCGGTTTGCGGGTTCACCTTGATCTGCAGCTTCATCACGTCGCCGCAGGCAGGAGCGCCCACCATGCCGGTGCCCACGGAATCGTCACCCTTGTCGAACGAACCCACGTTGCGGGGGTTTTCGTAATGGTCAACCACTTTGTCGGAGTAAGCCATGATGTGTACCTCTTCAATTCTTCAGAAATCTTCAGGAATTCAGTGCGCTGCCCACTGGATGGTGCTGATATCGATGCCGTCCTGGTACATCTCCCACAGCGGGCTGAGTTCGCGCAGGCGGGCCACGTTTTCACGAATGGTGCCAATGGCGTAGTCGATCTCTTCTTCGGTGGTGAAACGGCCAATGGTCATGCGCAGGCTGCTGTGTGCCAGTTCGTCGCTGCGGCCCAGGGCGCGCAGGACATAGCTGGGCTCCAGGCTGGCCGAAGTGCAGGCAGAGCCCGACGACACCGCCAAACCCTTGATCCCCATGATCAGCGATTCGCCTTCGACGAAATTGAAGCTCATGTTCAGGTTCTGCGGCACCCGGCGCTCCAGGCTGCCATTGATGAACACCTGCTCGATATCCTTCAAGCCATTGAGCAGGCGCTGCTGCAATGCGCGAGCCTTGGCATTGCTCTCGGCCATTTCTTCCTTGGCGATGCGAAAGGCCTCGCCCATGCCCACGATCTGGTGCGTGGGCAGCGTGCCCGAACGCATGCCGCGCTCGTGGCCACCACCGTGCATCTGTGCTTCCAGGCGGACGCGGGGCTTGCGGCGCACAAACAAGGCGCCCACACCCTTGGGGCCGTAGGTCTTGTGGGCCGTCATGCTCATCAGGTCGATCGGCAGAACGCTCATGTCGATCTCGACCCGGCCTGTGGCCTGCGCGGCATCCACATGCAGCAGGATGCCTTTCTCGCGGCACAGGGCGCCAATGGCCGGAATGTCCTGGATCACACCGATTTCGTTGTTCACGAACAGGATGCTGATCAAGATGGTGTCGGGGCGAATGGCCGCCTTCAGGGCGTCCATGTTGACCAGGCCATCCTCCTGCACATCCAGGTAGGTCACCTCGAAACCCTGGCGCTCCAGCTCGCGCATGGTGTCCAGCACGGCCTTGTGCTCGGTCTTGAGGGTGATGAGGTGCTTGCCCTTGCCCTGGTAGAAATGGGCGGCACCCTTCAAGGCGAGGTTGATGGACTCGGTGGCACCGCTGGTCCAGACGATCTCGCGGGGGTCGGCACCGATCAGGTCGGCCACTTGCACGCGTGCTTTTTCCACGGCCTCTTCGGCCTCCCAGCCCCAGGCGTGGCTGCGGGAAGCGGGGTTGCCGAAATGTTCGCGCAGCCACGGAATCATGGCATCCACAACGCGTGGATCCACCGGCGTGGTGGCGCCGTAATCGAGATAGATGGGGAAATGCGGGGTCATGTCCATGGCTGGCTCAGTAAAAATTTCCGGCTGGCAAACTCAAAAAAACAAGGTTCGAGAAACACGTTCAGGGCGGTGCCGACCCCAGGGCCGAACCGGGCGCCCCAGGTATCAGGATTTGGCGAAGACGTTACCCAGCGCGAACACCGAATTGGGTGCATTCACGCGAATGGGCTTGACCACGGGAGTCGTGGAGATAGCGCGCCGCGCAACGGGCTTGTCCTCGATCTGCACGCCCTTGGCCAGTTGCTCGTCCACCAGCTTCTGCAACGTGACGGAGTCGAGGAACTCGACCATGCGCTGGTTGAGCGAAGCCCACAACTCATGCGTCATGCAGCGCCCCGCCTCGCCCAGGCAATTTTCCTTGCCACCACACTGCGTGGCATCAATCGGCTCATCCACCGAAACGATGATGTCGGCCACCGTGATGTCGGCCGCCTTGCGGGCCAGGGTGTAGCCACCGCCAGGCCCCCGGGTGGATTCCACGAGCTCGTGGCGGCGCAGCTTGCCAAAGAGCTGCTCCAGGTAGGACAGCGAAATTTGTTGCCTCTGGCTGATGGCCGCCAGCGTGACAGGGCCATTGTTCTGGCGCAAAGCCAGGTCAATCATGGCGGTGACCGCAAAACGGCCTTTGGTTGTGAGACGCATCGCAAGCTCCTTGTCTACGCTTGTTCGTTATAAAACTGCGGGCCCTGGCAAATGCGCAGCGCCTGCACCGTCTCCGCCCCTTGCCCCATCCAGTTGCCTGGCACAGGGCCCTTCATCGTTGGGCTCTTTTCTTGAGTATTTTGTAAGAGTATACCATAAATCCCAATCGATTTTGTCGGGTTAAAAAACCAACAAGTCACAATTTCATCGATCAAGTTCCATTGCCCTTAGGGCACACGCGTTCAGAGTGCCACTGAATCGCTGCCATGCGCTCCAAAAGCCTGGTCCTTGAGCCGTGTCAACTGGTCGCGCACGCGTGCTGCCTGCTCGAATTCCAGGTTGCGCGCATGTTCCAGCATGAGTTTTTCCAGACGCTTGATCTCGCGCGCCACATCCTTCTCCGACATGTCCTCCACCTGCGCACGCTGTATCGCTTCCTGCTCCAGCCGCTCGGCGTCCTTGCCGGCCTTTTCGCTGTAAACCCCGTCAATCAGGTCTCTTACCCGCTTGACAATGCTGCGTGGCGTGATTCCGTGGGCCTTGTTGTGTGCGATCTGCTTGACGCGCCGACGTTCCGTCTCGCCGATGGCTTTTTTCATCGAGTCGGTCATCCGGTCGGCATACAGGATGGCCTTGCCGTTCAGATTGCGCGCCGCGCGGCCGATGGTCTGGATCAGGCTGCGCTCGGCGCGCAGGAAGCCTTCCTTGTCGGCGTCCAGGATGGCCACAAGCGACACCTCGGGAATGTCCAGCCCTTCGCGCAGCAGGTTGATGCCCACCAGCACGTCGAACGCCCCCAGGCGCAGATCGCGGATGATTTCGACGCGCTCCACGGTGTCCACATCGCTGTGCAGGTAGCGCACCTTCACGCCGTTGTCCGTCAGATAGTCGGTCAGCTGCTCGGCCATGCGCTTGGTCAGCGTGGTAATGAGTACGCGCTCATACTTTTCAACGCGAATGCGTATTTCCTGCAGCACATCATCCACCTGGTGGGTGGCGGGACGCACTTCCACCACCGGGTCCACCAGGCCGGTGGGACGTACCACCTGGTCCACGATCTGGCCCGAATGGGTTTTTTCATAGTCGGCCGGCGTGGCCGAAACAAAGATCACCTGCCGCATGCGCTGCTCGAACTCCTCGAACTTGAGCGGGCGGTTGTCCAGCGCCGATGGCAGGCGAAAACCATATTCCACCAGCGTGGTCTTGCGTGATCGGTCGCCGCTGTACATGGCGTTGAGCTGGCCGATCATCTGGTGGCTCTCGTCCAGGAACATGATGGCGTTCTTGGGCATGTAGTCGGTCAGCGTGCTCGGCGGGTCGCCCGGCGCGGCGCCCGACAGGTGGCGCGTGTAATTCTCGATGCCCTTGCAGTGCCCTACCTCGCTGAGCATCTCCAGGTCAAAGCGTGTGCGCTGCTCCAGCCGTTGGGCCTCCACCAGCTTGCCGTCGGCCAGCAGCTGCTGCAGGCGCTCGGCCAGCTCCAGCTTGATGGTCTCCACTGCCGCCAGCACTTTGTCGCGCGGGGTCACGTAGTGGCTGCTGGGGTACACGGTGAAGCGCGGAATCTTCTGCTTGACGCGTCCCGTGAGCGGATCGAACAGCTGCAGGCTCTCGATCTCGTCATCAAACAGCTCGATGCGCATCGCCAGCTCGGAATGCTCGGCCGGAAACACGTCGATGGTGTCGCCCCGCACGCGGAACTTGCCGCGCGAAAAGTCCGCTTCATTGCGCTGGTACTGCATGCGGATCAGCTGGGCAATCACATCCCGCTGGCCCAGCTTGTCGCCCGTGCGCAGCGTCATCACCATGCGGTGGTAGCTCTCGGGCTCGCCAATGCCGTAGATGGCCGACACGGTGGCCACGATGACTACGTCCTTGCGCTCCATCAGGCTCTTGGTACAGCTCAATCGCATCTGCTCGATATGCTCGTTGATGGCGCTGTCCTTCTCGATGAACAGGTCGCGCTGCGGCACGTAAGCCTCAGGTTGGTAATAGTCGTAGTAGCTCACGAAATATTCGACGGCGTTCTTGGGGAAGAACTCACGGAACTCGCTGTAGAGCTGCGCCGCCAGCGTCTTGTTGGGCGCGAACACGATGGCAGGGCGGCCCATGCGCGCGATCACGTTGGCCATGGTGAAGGTCTTGCCCGAGCCCGTCACACCCAGCAGCGTCTGGAAGGTCTCGCCGTCCTGCAGACCCTCCACCAGCTTGGCAATGGCCTCGGGCTGGTCGCCCGCCGGCGGATAGGGCTGGAACAGTTCGAAGGGGGAATCGGGGAAGCGGACGCACTCGCCGTCCTGCTTTTCAGTGATGACTTCGGTGATATCTGGCATGGGGCGTGGTCAACGGGACGAGCAGGCCGCCCGTTAAAATCGGCGGAACCCGGCACAGTACACCACGCCCGGATTCTTCGCTACTGACAACCTTTCAAGGATTTTCATGTCTCTGTTCACCGCCGTCGAAATGGCCCCCCGCGACCCCATCCTGGGTCTGAACGAACAATTCGCCGCAGACACCAACCCCAACAAGGTCAACCTGGGCGTGGGCGTTTATTTCGACGACAACGGCAAGCTGCCCCTGCTGCAGTGCGTGCAGGCCGCTGAAAAGGCCATGATGGACAAGCCCACCGCCCGTGGCTACCTGCCCATCGACGGTATTGCCGCCTACGACGCCGCCGTGAAGGGCCTGGTGTTCGGCGCGGACTCCGATGTGGTCAAGAGCGGCCGCGTGGCCACGGTGCAAGCCATTGGCGGCACCGGCGGCCTGAAGATCGGCGCCGACTTCCTGAAAAAGATCAGCCCCAACGCCACCGTGCTGATTTCCGACCCCAGCTGGGAAAACCACCGCGCCTTGTTCACCAACGCTGGCTTCCCTGTCGACACCTACCCCTACTTCGACCAAAGCGCCAACGGCGGCCTGGGCGGCATCAACTTCGACGGCATGCTGGCCAAGCTGAACGCCGCCGCCGAAGGCACCATCGTGCTGCTGCACGCCTGCTGCCACAACCCCACCGGCTACGACATCACCCCCGCCCAATGGGACCAGGTGATCGCCGCCGTGAAGGCACGCAACCTCACCGCCTTCCTGGACATGGCCTACCAGGGCTTTGGCTACGGCATCGCCGAAGACGGCGCCGTGATCGCCAAGTTTGTGGCCGCTGGCCTGAACATCTTCGTCTCCACCAGCTTCTCCAAGAGCTTCAGCCTGTACGGCGAGCGCGTGGGCGCCCTGAGCGTGGTCGGCAGCAGCAAGGAAGAAACCGACCGCGTGCTGAGCCAGCTCAAGATCGCCATCCGCACCAACTACTCCAACCCGCCCACCCACGGTGGCGCCATCGTGGCTGCCGTGCTGGGCAACCCCGAACTGCGCGCCCTGTGGGAAAAGGAACTGGGCGAGATGCGCGTGCGCATCAAGGCCATGCGCCAAAAGCTGGTCGATGGCCTGAAGGCCGCTGGCGTGAGCAAGGACATGTCCTTCATCACCACCCAGATCGGCATGTTCAGCTACTCGGGCCTGTCCAAGGACCAGATGGTGCGCCTGCGCAGCGAGTTCGGCGTGTACGGCACCGACACCGGCCGCATGTGCGTGGCTGCGCTCAACAGCAAGAACATCGACTACGTCTGCCAGGCCATTGCCAAGGTGGTCTGAGCCTCCCAGCAGCCACACAAAAACCGCCCTCGGGCGGTTTTTTCATGGGCGAAAAGATCGAGCAGCGCAGGCAGCGGCCCTGCGGCAATCAGAGTCCCGCAATCCGCGCAATCACCGCCCCCAGCGCCTGGCTGGTGCCGGCCTCTGCGGTCAGCGTGATGCGGCCACTGCCATGCGCGGTGACCTGCATTTCCATCTTCATGGCTTCCATCACGGCGATCACGTCACCGTCCTGCACCAGGTCGCCCTCGGCCACCTTCCAGGCGTGCAGGTTGCCCGCAATGGGCGAGGTGACCGCGCCGGCATCCACCGCCAATTCGGGTGCCGTCACCTGTGCCGCCCCGCCGGACACATTCGCCAACCCCTGCAGCAGCACGGCGGGCAGGCCCAGATGGACGCGGCGGCCGTCGATCTCGATGGCGGTGCGCAGCAAGCTGGCGTCGGGCTGTGGTTCAGCGCGCGCCTGCGCCTGGATCGAGGCGGCCAGCGGCGCGGCAAAGTCGGATTCAATCCAGCGCGTATGCACCTTGAAACCATCGGCGCCCACGAAGTCGGGGTGGTCGATAACCGCGCGGTGGAACGGCAGCACCGAGGCCACGCCCTCGATCTGAAACTCGCGCAACGCACGGCGAGCACGCACAAGTGCCTGCTCGCGGGTGGCACCGGTCACGATCAGCTTGGCCATGAGCGAGTCGAACGTGCCCGGAACCACCGAGCCCGTCTGCACGCCCGTGTCCAGGCGCACGCCGGGGCCCGAGGGCGCATCAAAACGCTGCACCGGGCCGGGTGTGGGCAGAAAGCCCCGGCCCACGTCTTCGGCGTTGATACGAAACTCGATAGCATGGCCCAGCGGCGCGGGCGTCTGCGCCACAGACAGCGGCAGGCCGTCGGCCACGCGCAGCTGCTCCACCACCAGGTCCACGCCGGTGGTCTGCTCCGTCACGGGGTGCTCGACCTGCAAGCGGGTGTTGACCTCCAGGAACGAGATGGCGCCGCTCTGGCTGAGCAGAAACTCCACCGTACCCGCACTCACATAGCCGGCGGCCGCGCAGATGTCGCGCGCCGAGCTGTGGATGCGCTCGCGCTGGGCATCGGTCAAAAATGGCGCTGGGGCCTCTTCCACCAGTTTTTGGTTGCGCCGCTGCAGCGAGCAATCGCGCGTGCCCAGCACCACCACGTTGCCATGGGTGTCCGCCAGCACCTGGGCCTCGATGTGGCGGGGCTTGTCCAGAAACTGCTCGACAAAGCACTCGCCACGGCCAAAGGCCGTCACGGCCTCGCGCACGGCGGAGTCGAACAGCTCGGCCACCTCGTCCATGCGCCAGGCGATCTTCATGCCACGCCCGCCGCCGCCAAAGGCCGCCTTGATGATGATGGGCAGGCCGTGCTGCTCGGCAAACGCCAGCACCTCGCTGGCATCCTTGACCGGGTCGGGCGTTCCCACCACCAGGGGCGCACCCACCTGCAGCGCAATCTTGCGTGCCTGAACCTTGTCGCCCAGCTGGGCGATGGTGGCGGGTGGTGGGCCGATCCACGCCAGGCCGGCATCGATCACTGCCTGGGCAAAAGCCTGGTTTTCCGACAGGAAACCGTAGCCTGGGTGCACAGCGTCGGCACCGCTCTTTCGGGCGACCTCCAGCAGCTTGGCGATGTTCAGATAGGTGTCGGCCGGCCGGTCGCCATCGAGGCCATAGGCCTCATCAGCCATGCGTGCATGCAGCGCATCGATGTCGGCATTGGCATACACCGCCACCGACTGCACTCCGTAATCGGCACAGGCGCGGGCGATGCGGACGGCGATCTCGCCGCGATTGGCAATCAGAACTTTTTTCATGGCATCAAACCTTTCGCCTCGAAAACGTGAAGGGTGGCGAGTTCGCCGTCACCTGCTACGCAGGCACAGCGATGTAGAGAAACGCCCGCGGCGCGGCCGTTTTCGCCGCGATTGGCAATCAAGACTTTTTTCATGGTTGACTCTTTCAAACGCTGGGCGAAAGCTCTGCAAAGGGGCGAATGGGGTTGAAACGCAACCAGGCCCCGACGGGGATCTGCCCCGCGCGGTCCAGATGGTAGGGCGCCACGGCGCCAATGACGGGATAGCCGCCGGTGAGCGGGTGGTCGGCCAGAAACAGCACGGGTTGGCCGCTGGGCGGCACCTGCAGCGCCCCCAGGGCAGTGCCCTCGCTGGGCAGCTCGCCGGAAATGGCACGGTCCAGCGGCAGTTCGCCCGCCAGGCGCAGACCCACCCGGTTGGACTGGGGCGTGACCTGCCAGCGCTGGGTGGCCAGCCGTGCAATGGCCTCGGCGGTGAACCAGTCGGTGCGCGGGCCCATGACCACGTCCAGCACCACCTCCTGCTCCAGTGTGGGCAGGTCGTCGGTGGCCAGATCGGCAGCGCCCACCACCGCGCTGGTGCTGGCGGGCCGCACGCCCAGCATGTCACCCACAGACAACGGTGCGGGCCCGACATGGGCCAGGGTGTCGGTGGCGCAGCTGCCCATGACAGCGGCCACATCAAAGCCGCCACGCACGGCCACGTAGCAACGCGCGCCCGCCCGGGGCTGGCCCACTGCCAGGGTGTCGCCATGGGCCAGCGCCACGGGGGCGTGGCGCGGCAGGCTCCAGCGGCGACCGTCTGCAGTGGTCAGATCCAGGGGCGCGTCGGCACCGGTGACAGCCACCACGGTCTCGCCCAGGCTTTGCAGTTGCAGGCCGCCCCCTACCGTTTCGAGCGCTGCAGCGTTGCTGGCGTTGCCCACCAGCCGGTTGGCGACCTTGAGGGCAGACTGGTCCATGGCGCCCGACTCCGACACGCCCTGCCCCGCCTGGCCCTGGCGCCCCAGATCCTGAAACACGGTGAGCAGGCCGGTGGCGCGCACCCTCAGCGCAGCCTGGTCCGGCGCAAGTGCCTGCGCCGAACGGCACGCAGCATTTTCAGGGCCTTTTTGGCCTGTAGCCGTTGGTTTTATTTCACTATCAGCTATTGATTGTGTAGCAATATCCACGAATCGCACGCGGTAACCGGGCTGCAGCAGAGCGGGCTGGGCACGGTCAAGGTCCCACATGGCCAAGGGTGTCACACCAATGATCTGCCAGCCGCCAGGGCTGGCCTGCGGGTAGACGCCACTGAAGCTGCCCGCCAGGCCCACGGCGCCTGCCGGTATGCGGGTGCGCGGCGTGCTGCGGCGCGGCACGTTCAGGCTGGGGTGGCCACCGCTCAGGTAGGCAAAGCCCGGGGCAAAGCCGGTGAAGGCCACGGTGTATTCGCTGCCGGTGTGGCGGCGCACCACTTCTTCGGGCGTGATGCCCAGGATCTGCGCCACTTCGGCCAGGTCTTCGCCGTCGTAGTGCACGGGGATCTCGACCAGGGTGCTGCTGCGCTCGGCGCGCTGCGAAATGTCCCGGCCCGCAATTTGCCGGACCAGTTCAGCCGCGCTGGTGGCCGCGGGGCGAAAGCGCACCAGAATGGTCCGAGCAGCGGGCACCAGCTCTTGCACGCCCGGCAAGGGCGCTCTCTGCAGCGAGGCCAGCAGCGCCAGGGTCTGCTCGAGATCGGCCAGCTCAACCAGCAGCGCATTCAAGTTGACGGGCAAAAAACGCATAACGGCCTACCCCGCGAATGAAGCGATGGCGATGCCGTCCTGCTCCAGGCAGGCCCGCAGCTGGCGGGCAATGGCTACCGCATCAGGGCTATCGCCATGCACGCAGATGGAGTCGGCCTCGATGCGCACCAGGCTGCCGTCGATGGCCTCGACAACCCCCTCGCGTACCAGGCGCGCCATGCGCCGGGCGATCAGCTCGGGATCGTGCAGTACCGCGCCTTTTTCGCGGCGCGACACCAGCGCACCGGCCGGTGTGTAGGCGCGGTCGGCAAAGGCTTCGGACACGACGCGCAGGCCCGCATCGCGGGCCCACTGCACCAGCGGTGCGCCGGCCAGGGCCACCAGCACCAGACCGGGGTCGATGGCGCGGATGGCGGTGATGACGTCTTGGGCCTGGCGCGCATCTTGCGCGATGGTGTTGTACAGCGCACCGTGCGGCTTGACGTAGCGCACCGTGGTGCCCGCCGCAGCGGCCAGGCCTTGCAACGCGCCTATCTGGTAGATCACATCGGCCACCAGGTCGGCGCTGGCCACATCCATGGCGCGCCGGCCAAAGCCCTGCAGGTCGGGGTAAGCCACATGGGCACCCACCACCACGCCACACTCCTGGGCGGCCCGCAGCGTCTGCAAAATACCTGCCGGGTCGCCCGCGTGAAAGCCACAGGCCACATTGGCGCTGCTCACAATGCCCAGCATGGCGGCGTCGTCGCCCATGGTCCACGCGCCCAGGCTTTCGCCCAGGTCGCTGTTCAAATCGATTTTCATCGTGTTCTCCTGCTCTGCAAAGTGCATGGCTGGGTGGAAAAAATAGGGTTCAATGCAGTTGCCCGCCGGTTTCGCGCACATCGGCGTGCACCGCCAGTGCCGTCTGGATGGCCACCTGCAATCCCTGCACCTGGGTTTCCAGCGCCATGCTGGGCATGCCGGGGTGCAGGGCGGCCAGTGCCGGCAGGGCCGGCACATGGATGAAGCCGCCGCGCACCGCGCCACCCGACGCAGCCAGTCGGTGCATGAGCGCATAAAAAATATGGTTGCACACAAAGGTGCCTGCCGTGTTGGACACGGCGGCCGGCACACCTTGCGCACGCATGTCGCGCACCATGGCCTTGATCGGCAGGGTAGAGAAATAGGCCGCAGGGCCACCTGGCTGAACCGCCACGTCCACCGGCTGGCGGCCCGCGTTGTCTGCGATGCGGGCATCGTCCACGTTGATGGCCACCCGCTCGGGCGTCAGTTCGGCGCGGCCACCGGCCAGGCCCAGACTGAGCACCAGCGTGGGGCGCCACTGCTGCAGGGCCCGATCCAGGTGCGCGATGGCCTCGCCAAACACGCAGGGCAGCTGCACGGCACGCACCACGGTCCCCGCAGGCTGCCAGCCATCCAGGGCGCGAGCCACCTCCCAGGAGGGGTTGAGCGGGTCCTTGTCGAACGGTTCAAAACCCGTGAGCAGCACAGTCGGGGTGGCGTCAACGGCGGGGGTGGACATGGCGGGCTTTCCTCAGCGGAACATCATGAAGTTGAGCAAAAACACATTCACTGCCAGCAAGGTCAATGCTGTGGGCACCTGGGCACGAATGACGGCATTTTTGTCCGGCAACTCCAGCAGCGCAGCGGGTACGATGTTGAAATTGGCAGCCATGGGCGTGAGCAGCGTGCCGCAGTACCCCGACAACATGCCCACCGCGGCCATCACCGCCGGATCGCCGTGGTACACGCCCACCAGCACCGGCACGCCCACGCCACCCGTCATCACCGGAAACGCCGCAAAACCATTGCCCATGATGACGGTGAACAGCGCCATGCCCACGACATACACCGCCACCGCCACAAAGCGGACGTCCATGTTGATGTAGGTGGTGGTCACATAGGCCACGGCCTTGCCCACGCCCGCATCAGAGAACACCAGGCCCAGCATGCCCAGCATCTGCGGCAGCACCAGGGCCCAGCCCAGCGCATCGGTCAGGCGGTGCGATTCGCGCAGGCCCTGGGCCGGTGTCTCGCGCGTCAGCCAGCAGACCAGGGCCAGCGAGACCACGCAGCCCACGCCCAAGCTCACCAGGGTGGTGTTCTTGGGGTCGAGCAGGGGCGCACCGCCGATGGCCAGATACTTGGCCGATAACGTGCCCACCATGGTCACCAGCGGAATGGCCAGCGCGGGCACAAACAGCTTGTTGCCCAGGCGCTTGGCGCTGGCAGCGTACTGCGACGGGCTCGGGCCCTGGTGCTTGCCGGCGCCAACGCCCCCAAAGCCGGCAATCAGCGCCATCGCCACAGCCCCCACACCCACCCACAGGGCTGGCAGCAGGTCGCCCACAAGAAAAACCAGTGCATACAGCGCCCAGAACAGGCCTGTGCTGTAGCGCTTGGCATTGCTGCGGTCGGTGAGGGTTGCCACGGCCGTGAAGGCCAGCACGGCCCCCACCAGGTAATACAGATGCTGGATCGTGATCGTCATCATCAGACTCCTCGGGTCGGGGTTTTGGCGGCGGCACTCAGGGAAACAATCCCCTCGGCGGCCAGCTCACGGGCCAGCACACCGTCGAGGCGATACAGGCGCCAGGCGTGGATGAGAAATGCGCAAATCGCGGTCGGAATGCCCCAGACCGCCACGTGCAGCGGCTCCACATCGATACCCGCCTCGCGCAGAAAAGTGGTCATCAGCACGATGGCGCCAAATGCCACGAAGATGTCTTCACCAAAAAACAGGCCCACGTTGTCGGTTGCGGCCGAGAAGGCGCGCAGCTTGTGGCGAATGCGCTCGGGCAGCGTGCCGTAACGGGCCTCGGTGGCGCCTTCTGCCATGGGGGCCAGCAGCGGTCGCACCATCTGCGGATGCCCTCCCAGGCTGGTCAGGCCAACAGCCGCCGTGAGCTGGCGCGCAGCCAGGTAGACGATGAGCAGCCGCCCCGCCGTGGCCGACTTGATGCTGCTGATCCAGTTCTGGGCATGCTGGCGCAATCCGTGGCGCTCCAACAGGCCAATCACTGCCAGCGGCAGCAAGATGATGAGCGGCAGGTTGCGCGTCTTGATGAATCCGGTGCCTATGGTGGCCAGGATTTTGTCGATAGGAAACCCGGCAGCAAAGGCCGTACCGATGGCCGTCACCACCACCACCAGCATCGGGTTGAACCGCAGGACAAAGCCTACGATGATGATGGCCACCCCTATCAGCGGCCACAGATTGACGTCACTCAGCATATTGATCCTTGTTTGACCTGGGGCTGCCCCCAGACACATTTCGCGTTACCGCGTGTTCCCAACGTTCATCCACCCCGAGGCCAGGGCGCTGGGATCTGACCCGCTGCGCATGGCCGTCGAATGGGCAATTCAAACGGGCCGGAAGGTAAGTTTGCAAGACACATTTTATTTTTGTTGAACAATTAACATCAATGTGTTTCACAAAATAGAGATTGTGCCCAACAATCTGTTGGCACAGTGATTGGTATAAACCCTTACATTTGCCTTGCCATGGTGGTTTTTGGCTGATCCAGCGGCAGACGGGCGTCTTGCATCGCCCGCCACGCAAAACACACCCGGTTCGGCACCCTGGCGCCGCTATCGCAATTACCATCCGGGCATGAAGTCCGAACCGACCAACCACCAGACCCTCAACGACCGCATGGCCGAGCTGATCCGCCAGAAGATCGTGCACGGCGAGTTTTCACCCGGCCAGCGCCTTTCAGAAGCGGCCCTGAGTGAAAGCCTGGACATTTCGCGCAACACCCTGCGCGAGGTGTTCCGGCTGCTGACCAAGGAGGGGCTGCTCACGCACGCGCCCAACCGGGGCGTGTTTGTGGCCATTCCCAGCATTGCGTCCATCATCGACATATACCGCGTGCGTCGGCTGATCGAATGCCAGGCGCTGGCGCAGGCCTACCCGCGCCACCCGGCCAAAAAACACCTGCGCCAGGCCGTTGAAATGGCCCAGTGCTGTCGAGATGCCGGCGACTGGCAAGGCGTGGGCACAGCCAACATGGAGTTTCACATGGCGGTTGTCGAGTTGGCCGACAGCGAGCGCCTGAACGTGATGTTTTCACATGTGCTGGCCGAACTGCGGCTTGCCTTTGGCCTGCTCAACGACCCCGAATTTCTCCACATGCCCTATGTGGAGATGAATCTGAACATACTGGAATTGTTCGAGGCCGGCAAGCTGCAACAAGCAGCCACGGCGCTCAACGAGTACCTGGTGCACTCAGAACGCATCGTGCTGGCGGTGTATGCGCGGCGCATTACCGACAGCGGCCTGTCCAGGTAAGCGGCGCATGCGCCATGCCGCCGACCAAGGGCAGAACCACAGCGCAGCCAGGCATGGCGGCTGGCGCACCCGCACGAAAACCCGGCCCCAACCAGACCTGGCCCACCTTGACCAGCGTCGGGCCTGAACGCCCCATCAGAAACCCGGCGGCCTGATCAGGGCCGTGGCTTGCGCGCGCCGGGCTTGGCCGCGCCGGTCACACGCGGCGGCAGGCCGGTGTGCTGGGTCAGCAGCCGCCCTTTTTGCGGCTTGCCCGGCGTCGAGTTGGTGCGCCGCGCGCTCTGGTAGCCCCCATCGGTGAGCGGCTGGAAGGTGGGGATCAGGTGGTGCTTGCCGTTGCCGATCAAATCGGCCCGGCCCATGGCCTTGAGCGCCTCGCGCAGCAGCGGCCAGTTGTTGGGGTCGTGGTAGCGCAAGAATGCCTTGTGCAGGCGGCGGCGCTTTTCGCCGCGCACGATGGGCACCTCCTCGCTGTCGCGCGTGACCTTGCGCAGCGGGTTCTTGCCCGTGTGGTACATCGCCGTGGCACTGGCCATGGGGCTGGGGTAGAAGGCCTGCACCTGGTCGGCACGAAAGCCGTTTTTCTTCAGCCAGATGGCGAGGTTCATCATGTCCTCGTCGCTGGTGCCGGGGTGGGCGGCGATGAAGTACGGAATCAGGAACTGCTTCTTGCCCGCCTCGGCGGTGTACTTCTCGAACAGCGTCTTGAACTTGTCGTAGTTGCCGATGCCCGGCTTCATCATCTTGGTGAGCGGGCCGGATTCGGTGTGCTCGGGGGCGATCTTCAGGTAGCCGCCCACATGGTGCTGCACCAGTTCCTTCACGTATTCGGGCGACTGGATGGCCAGGTCATAGCGCAGGCCCGAGCCGATCAGGATCTTCTTCACACCCTTGATCGCCCGGCCGCGGCGGTAGATCTGGATGAGCGGGTCGTGGTTGGTGGTGAGGTTCTGGCAGATGCCGGGGTAGACGCAGCTCGGTTTGCGGCAGGCGGCCTCGATCTCGGGCGTGCGGCAGCCCAGGCGGTACATGTTGGCCGTGGGGCCGCCCAGGTCGGAGATGGTGCCGGTGAAGCCCTGCACCTTGTCGCGGATGTCCTCGATCTCGCGGATGATGGAATCCTCGCTGCGGCTCTGGATGATGCGTCCCTCATGCTCGGTGATCGAGCAGAAGGTGCAGCCGCCAAAGCAGCCGCGCATGATGTTGATCGAGAACCGGATCATCTCCCACGCGGGAATCTTGGTGGCGCCGTCGTGGCGGCCGCGCTCGTCGGCATAGCGCGGGTGCGGGTTGCGCGCGTAGGGTAGGTCGAAGATGTGGTCCATCTCGGCCGTGGTCAGCGGGATGGGCGGCGGGTTCAGCCACACATCGCGTGCCGTGGCGCCTTCGCCATGCGCCTGCACCATGGCGCGGGCGTTGCCGGGGTTGGTTTCGAGGTGCATCACGCGGTTGGCGTGGGCATACAGCACCGGGTCGCTTTTCACCTGCTCATAGCTGGGCAGGCGGATCACGCTGCGCTCGCGCGGCGGGCCCTTGTGCTTGCCCTGCACGGCCGGATTGGGCACGAAGGTGAGCGCATGCGTGGTGCCAGCGGTTTTGGCATCTTTTTGGCCTGCTGCGCTTTCTGCAACTGCGCCAGCAGCCACTGGAACAGCAGCATCTTCCTTGCTGCAGCTGCCGCCCTGCCCCGCCGCCTGTTCGCTGGTGGTCTGGTAGGGGTTGATGTGCTCGTCCACCCGGCCCGGCAGATCGACGCTGCTGGAGTCGATCTCGAACCAGCCCTCGGGCGTGGTGCGGCGCACAAAGGCCGTGCCGCGCACGTCGGTGATGTTTTCGACCGGCTCGCGCGCTGCAATGCGATGCGCCACCTCGACCAGGGCGCGCTCGGCGTTGCCGTACAGCAGCAGATCGCACTTGGAATCGACCACGATGGAGCGGCGCACCTTGTCGCTCCAATAGTCGTAGTGGGCAATGCGGCGCAGGCTGCCTTCGATGCCGCCCAGCACGATGGGCACGTCCTTGTAGGCCTCGCGGCAGCGCTGGCTATAGACGATGGCGGCGCGGTCGGGGCGCTTGCCGGCCACGTCGCCGGGGGTGTAGGCATCGTCGCTGCGGATCTTGCGATCAGCCGTGTAGCGGTTGATCATCGAATCCATGTTCCCGGCCGTAATGCCCCAGAACAGGTTGGGCTTGCCCAGCGCCTTGAAGGGCTCGGCGCTTTGCCAGTCGGGCTGGGCGATGATGCCCACGCGAAAGCCCTGCGCCTCCAGCGTGCGCCCGATCACCGCCATGCCAAAGCTCGGGTGGTCGATGTAGGCGTCGCCCGTCACCAGCACCACGTCGCAGCTGTCCCAGCCCAGCTGCTCCATCTCGGCGCGGCTCATCGGCAAGAACGGGGCCGTGCCAAAGCGCTTGGCCCAGTACGGGCGGTAGCTGGTCAAGGGCTTGGCGGCGCGCGCAAAAAAGGAGACGTCAACGGGGGCGTTCATGCGGAGGGTGCGGGCGCCCAGGGTCGTGGCGGGACGCGGTCTTGGTGGGTAACCCGCGATTTTACGGCGGCAAGGCATTTTTGTCGCAGTGACGGCCCTTGCCCCCGTCTGGGCAAGGGCTTGGTAACCCGAGGCATTTGCTTGCTTTGCCAACTACCCGAATGACAAAAGTACAGTCAATACGAGGCGACGGACACTCCCGGCAAGTCTGAATCGTGCGCAGTGCTGTGTTGGTTCACCACCATGTGATCAAGCCGTTCCAGCAACGGCAGTCTCGAAGCATCTTTTTCTGACTCACCACTGATCGATGCAGCCGCGGACATTCCAACGTCATTCACGTCTGGACCGCAGGAGGCAAGTAGCACGCCACCGAGAATCACGGCGCCCAGCCGACTGATGGAGGATCGTATCGGCCATCGACGCAGAGGCGCCAAGATCAAGCGATCCATTTCAATTTCCCATGCCATGCATGCTTCACGCTCGTCTGGCGAGGTGGGAGATAGAGAACTGCCTGGCAATTCGCTGACTGAGGTATTGGCTTTTTTGGTCATCATTGGCTCCTGGAGCTATATCTTTGTGAGCCATTCGTCCCGATGAATGCACCATCGCCACGGCGATGCGCACAGGGCATCTTGGTCACGCGTTGAGCTTAGGCAACGCACCTGCCCCACGCGTCATCGGAAGCAATGACACCAATAAATAAAGCCAGTTGAAACAAGACCCTCTGCATATTAAATTTTTTACATATATATGCGTTTGATATCAGAAAAATAGGTACCAATCTTTCGAGGGTTCGGCGGTATTCCGAGAAGGCCAAGTACAATTTTCACGCAAGCGTGGGCCGTGTCCTCATGAAAATCCATGGCATGGCTTTTCAACATCCTGCGAACTGGGGGACTCCATGATCGGCTTGGAGGTGATTTCTACTGAAGAATTAACCAACCTGATAGGTTCGATCTATAACTGCGCGCTCGATCCGCAGCGCTGGCAGTCCACTTGCCAAAAGATTGCAGAGTTCAGCAAAAGCGCAGCGGGCGGAATATTCGTTCATGACCTGCGGAACGTACAAAACAAACAGTCGTTCGCATTCGGCTATCAGCCAGAGTTTTTTCAAATGCTGAAAAATCATTATGCAGAAAATTCAATGGCGGCTGCCAACATCGACTCAAATAACGGGGACCTCCGGGCATTTTCAATGGAGCGTTACCAGTTGCTCGAAACTCGGTTCTTTCAAGAGGTACTAAAACCGTATGGACTCCAGGACATGGCCTGCTTCCCCATGATAAAAACCGAAGAACGCATGACCTCCCTGCATGCGTCACGAAGCGAAAACGAACCTGATTTTCAACAACGTGACCTCACTCTTTTCAAAATTCTCTCGCCACATGTATGCCGCGCACTGGCCATCTCCGAAATGCTGGATATCAGGGCGATCAGATCGGAAATGCTGGAAAACACATTGAATGGGCTTGTTGCTGGTGTTTTTCTTACAGCACGCGACGGTCACGTCGTATATTTGAACCATGCTGCTGAATGCCAGATCAAAATGGGCAATGCGATTCACTTGGTAAACAATCGGATTGTTCCCACGGATTTGGCGGCTCGCAATGCGCTGGCAAAGGCGATGAAAGAAGCAGCGCGTGATGATGCGGTGAGGAACATGGGCGAACATTTCGTGGCGATACCCGCTGGATTCGGCGGCGGATACGTTGCGACCCTTCTTCCGATTGAGAGCACTCAGCGCCACGGCATTTTTGCGTCCTTTGCCGCATCGGTCGCAGTTTTCATGCAGGATCCTGTTCAGGCGACATGCATGCCGGGTGAGGCCTTCGCCAAGCTGCACGGGCTCACCGGAGGCGAACTGCGCGTGCTGCTGGCGCTTTCCCAGGGGCTGAGCGGCACGGAGGCGGCCGATATGCTGGGTATCAGTGAGCCGACTATTCGCACACACCTGCAGCACATATTCTCCAAGACCGGCACGTCCAAGCAACTCGACCTGCTGCAGCTGTTGCATCACTCGACGCCACCGATTCGCACCTTAGAGCCTGCACATTGAATCCGGCGAGCCTGGCACTGGGTCTGGCACGCGCGTTAAGCTCGCGCCCCATGCCCCAGACCCTGGCTGCGCCCGCGCACAGCGACATCACCATCAAGAAAAGCCGCTTCATCGGATGCGTGCAGCCCATGGCCGACCGCGCCAGCGCCCAGGTCCATGTCGATGCGCTCTGGAAGCAGCACCCCGGCGCAGCCCATATCTGCTGGGCACTGCTGGCGGGCGGGCAATCGGCCGCGGTGGACGACGGCGAGCCCGGCGGCACCGCCGGGCGCCCCATGCTGGACGTACTGCGCCACCAGGACCTCGACGGCGTGCTGGCCACGGTGGTGCGCTACTTTGGCGGCGTCAAGCTGGGTGCCGGCGGCCTGGTGCGTGCCTATACCGACTGCGTGGCCCAGGCCCTGCTCACGGCGCCCAAGGTGCAGCTGCAACGCATGGCCACGCTGCAATGCCTGGTGCCCTATGCGCTCGAAGGCTTGCTGCGCCGCGAGATCGAGGCCGCAGGCGCCGAGCTGCTGGGCGTGCAACATGGCTCGCTCGTCACCCTTCAGCTGCGCCTGCCCGAAACCCAAGCCAGCGCCTTTGTGCAGCGCGTCAACGACCATGGTCAGGGGCGCGTCGGCTGGCCCGGTCCAGCGGACTAGCCGCATGGCCTATAAACATATCATCACAAACACTACACTCTTATACAAATATACTCCGCTGGGCACTCTCGCCACCTCGGGCAAGAAGCAACCCACCCGCCCATGCTGATACACACCAGCCACCAGCCCGCAGCACGCCAGTCCATCCGTGCCGTGGGTGCCCTTTTGCTGGTGCTGGTGCTGGTCATGGCACTGCCCTCCCTGCCCGGCATGCGGGGCGTGGCGCACTACCTGCCGCTGCACATGGCGCTGGAGACGCTGGCGATCGTGGTGGCAGCGCTCACCTTTGGTGTGGTCTGGAGCGCAAAGCATGAGCAGTTGCCACGCAACGCGCTGTTGCTGGGCTGCGCCTTCCTTGGCGTGGGCCTGCTCGACTTCGGCCACATGCTGTCGTACAACGGCATGCCCGACTTCATCACCCCCAACTCCACCGAAAAGGGCATTCATTTTTGGCTGGCCGCACGGCTGCTGAGCGCACTGACCTTTCTCGCCGTGGCATGGCTTCCCTGGAGCACCAGCGCCTCGCGGCCCTGCGCATGGTCGCTGCTGGCCATGGTGCTGTTGCTGGTTGCAGCCTTGTACGGGCTGTTTTTTCTGGCCCCGCACCTGTTGCCCGAAACCTTTGTTCCCGGCCAGGGGCTCACCGCGTTCAAGATCGGCTTCGAATATGCATTGATGGCCCTGTACCTGGCCGCCGCCGCGCTGCTGCTCAGGCACATGCGGCGGCAGCGCAGCTTCAACACCAGCGGCCTGTTTGCGGCGGCGTGCACCATGGCGCTGAGTGAGTTTTTCTTCACGCGCTACACCGGCGTCACCGATACCTACAACACGGTGGGCCACATCTACAAGGCGCTCGCCTACGCCTTTTTGTACCGCGCTGTCTTTGTCGAAACCGTGCAACAGCCCTACACCCTGCTGCGTTCCTCGCAAAGGCAGCTGCAGGCCACGCTGGATGCGCTGCCTGATCCGCTGATGGTGATCGACGACGAAGGCCGCTACGTGGATGTGCACACGGGCCATGCGGGCAGCCTGGCCGCCCCCGCCAGCCTACTGCTGGGCAAGACCCTGCAGGAAGTGCTGCCCGCCGAAGCGGCCGGCATCACCCTGGCCGCCCTGGAAGAAGCACGCCAGCAGGGCTTCTCGCGCGGCAGGGTGGTGGCCTTGCAGGTGCCCGACGGCCAACGCTGGTTTGAGCTTTCGGTGGCGCGCAAGCCCCTCCAGCCGGGCCATGGCCAGCACTTCGTGGTCATCTCGCGCGACATCACCCAGCGCCTGCAGAGCGAAGAGGCCATGCGCAAGCTCTCTCAGGCCGTCGCGCAAAGTCCTCTGCCCATCGTCATCACCGACTTGCAAGGCCGCATCGAATACGTGAACGACGCCTTCACCCGCTCCAGCGAATACACTGCCGCCGAAGTGCTGGGGAAGAACCCGAACGTCCTGCAATCGGGCAAAACGCCCGCTGCCACCTACCAGGGCATGTGGGCCCGGCTCCAGCAAGGAAAATCGTGGCAGGGAGATCTCATCAACCGCAGCAAAAGCGGCCGCGAATACACCGAATCGGTGCTCATCTACCCGGTGCGCAATGCGGAGGGCGAGGTCACCCACTACCTCGCCCACAAAGAAGACGTGACCGAGCGCAAACTGGCCGCCGCGCGCATCCAGCAGCTCTCGCACCACGACCAGCTCACCGGCCTGCCCAACCGCACCATGCTGGGCAAGCACTTTGATTACGCCATCCGCCAAAGTACCGCTCTGGCCGTGCTGTGGATCGACCTGGACCGTTTCAAGGACGTCAACGATTCGCTGGGCCACAACGTGGGCGACCTGCTGCTGCTGGAAGTCTCCCAGCGCCTGCGCTCCGATCTGCCCGACGACGCCACGCTGTCGCGCCACTCGGGCGATGATTTTGTCGCCCTGCTGCCCCACACCAGCCAGGACGAAGCCGCCAAGCTCTGCACCGGCTTGCTGGACTTGCTGGCACAGCCGGTGCAGGTGGCGGGGCAAGAGATGTTCGTGACCGCATCCATCGGCATCGCCATCTCACCCGATGACGGCCAGCAGCTCGATTCCCTGCTGAAAAACGCCGAAACAGCCATGTACCGCGTCAAGGAAGAAGGGCGCAACAGCTACCGCTTCTTCACGCCCGAGATGCAGGCGCATTCCTCCCGCATGCTGGCCCTGGGCAACGCTTTAAAACAGGCCCTGCCGCGCGGCGAGCTGTACCTCGAGTACCAGCCGCAGGTGTCGCTGCATGACGACTGCATCATCGGTGCCGAAGCCCTGCTGCGCTGGAACCACCCGCAATGGGGTATGGTGTCGCCGGCCGAATTCATCCCGCTGGCCGAGGCCAACGGCCTCATCGTGCCCATTGGCGAGTGGGTGCTGCAGACCGCGCTGCGCCAGCTGCGCGCCTGGCTCGACAGCGGCCTGCCGATGATGACCATGGCGGTCAACCTCTCGGCGGTGCAGTTTGGCCAACCCGGGCTGACCGACATGGTCAGCCAGCTGCTGCAGCAAACTGGCGTTCCCCCCGAAGGCCTCGAACTTGAACTGACCGAAGCCGTGGCCATGAAAACCCCCGAAGTTGCCGCACAGAAGATGCAGGAGCTGAGCCAGCGCGGCATCCGCCTGTCGATCGACGACTTCGGCACCGGCTACTCGTCGCTCAGCTACCTCAAGCGCTTTCACATCAACCAGCTCAAGATCGACCAGTCCTTCGTGCGCGACATCGGCACCGACCCAGACGACCAGGCCATTGCCACCGCCATCGTCCAGATCGCCCACAGCCTGGGCATGACCACCATCGCCGAAGGCGTGGAAACCGCCGAGCAACTGGACTATCTGCGCGCACAGGGCTGCGACCAGGTGCAGGGCTACCACTTCAGCCGCCCGCTGCTGCCCGAGCATTTCGAGGCTTTTGTGCGCACCCAGCTGCAGGCACGCCAGCAGACACCCGCGCATGCGGCGCGGGCCGAGGTTCAGGCCCGGCCGGCTGGAACCGCTGTATAAATCACAGCCGCCAGCGATTTTCCAGCCAGCGGCAAAGCCCAAAAACTCCAATCTTCATCGATGCCGGGCGATTCCGCTCCGAGCTTCTGTGGCCCCAGTTGGTGCAAGGCGCCGGCTTTTCTGCCCCCACCGCCAGGCGCAATGCCTGTTCCGCCCGGCAACTGCGCACGCACACTTCAGGCGCCGCACCGCGCATCCCATCCCGCAAAGACCGCTGCCCCAAAGGTTGGAGCGAAATCGTCAACAGGCTCTGAAAGTCCCGGGCTGCTTGCCACGCAAGCAAGGTCAGCGCAAACGCGCGGGCGACAACCCTTCCACCACCACACCCTCGCGCAGCAGTTCTTCCGCCAGCGGCTCGCTGCGCAACAGCTGCCGCGCCAGCAACGAGGCCCCCGCAGCACTCTGGATGCCGTAACCACCCTGCCCGGCCAGCCAGAAAAAGCCGGGCACATGGTTGTCCCAGCCGATCACCATGTCGCCATCCGGCACAAACGAGCGCAGCCCGGCCCAGGTGTGCGACGGGCGGCGGATCTGGAAGCGGGTCATTTCCTCGATGTGATAGATCCCGGTGGCCACGTCCAGCTCCTCGGGCACCACATCGTGCGGATGCGTGGGGTCGGCATTGGCGGGTGAGCCCAGCAGTTGCCTCGCATCGGGCTTGAAGTAAAAGCTCTCGTCGATGCCGATCACGGCGGGCCAGTGGGTGGCGTCCATGCCCTCGGGCACCGGGAATGTAAACGCCGTGCGCCGGCGCGGCTCCAGCCCGATGGGCGGCACGCCCGCCAGGCCCGCTACCACGTCGGCCCAGGCGCCTGCAGCGTTGACGATGGTGGGGGCGGCAAACACCCGCCCATCGGCCAGCGTCACCTGCCACGCATCGCCTTCGCGGCGCACGGCCGTGACCTCGGCGTTCGTCAGCACCTGGCCGCCGCGCTGGCGCAGGCCACGCAGGTAGCCCTGGTGCAGGGCGTTCACGTCGATGTCGGCCGCCTCGGGCTCGCTCATGCCGGCGGCCACGGCCTCGGGCTTCAGGCAGGGCAGCATCGCCAGCAGCTCGGCCTGCTCCACCCACTGCACATTGGGCGAGGTGGCATGCGCTTCGTCGTAGGTCTGCTTCAGCAGGTCCAATTGGTCCGGCCTGGCGACATAGACCACCCCCCGGGGCGAGAGGATGGGCTCGGTGCCAAACTCGGGTGGCGGCGCATCGTAAAAAGCGCGGCTGGCGCGGGTGAGCGCCTGGATGTTGGGCGTGCCATAGGTCGCCATGTAGAGCGCTGCCGAGCGGCCCGTGGTGTGATAACCGGGCTGCGATTCGCGCTCCAGCAGCAGCACGCTGGCGCCCTGCCCTGCGTCGCCGGGCTGCACCAGTTGCCAGGCCACGGAGGCCCCGGCAATGCCTGCGCCGATGACGATGGTGTCTAGGGTTTGCATCTACTCCTCCTGCTCAAACAGCCGACACCTGCGCGGCCGATGCCGCACGGTCATCGCGCGGCAGGCTGCGGGCGTCGCGGGGATCGGGTGCCACGGTCACGATGGAGGTCAAAGCAGGCTCGGCGTGCGTCTGCATCAGCTTGGCGATGTCGGGCCGGGGCCTTGCCAGCCCTGTAATGCCCTTGAACGCCTGCTCCAGCGCATGCCCCACGCCCAGCGTGTGACGGTCGGCGCGGAAGCGCCCCACGATCTGCAGGCCAAACGGCATGCCCGCATCGTCCAGCCCGCAGGGCAGGCTCAGCGCCGGGTGGGTGGTGAGCGTGGTCACGTACGTCAGCGCCAGCCAGCGGTAGTAGTTGGCCTGCGGTTCGCCGTTGATGTGGCTGGCGAACAGCTCGGTCCAGGCAAAGGGCGATACGGGCGTGGTGGGCGCCAGGATGACGTCGTAGTCCTCGTACAGCTTCTGGAACCGCGCCAGGATGCGTGTCTGCTCGGCCTGCGCCCAGGCGCTGTCCAGCAGCGTCATGGTGGCGCCCATTTCGTAGTTGGCGCGGGTGTTGGGGCCCAGGCTGGCGGGGTCGCGCTCGTAAGCCTCGCGCGTGCTGGCCACAAAGGCCTCGGCGCGCAGCACGTCAAAGCAGCGGTGCACATCGCCCAGGTCGATGTCGATGGCATCGCAACGGGTAAACAGGTGCTTCATGGCCTGCACCTTGCGGCGGAACACGGTGCGGATACCGTTGTCCACAGCGCAGGCGCCAAAGTCCTCGGTATAGGCTACGCGCAGACGGCTCAGGTCCACCGTTTCGGGCAGAAGGAAACCCATCGGGTCCAGCGGGTAGCTCAGCGGGTCGCCCGCCGACATGCCCGCCGATGCGGCCAGTTGCAGACAGGCCTCTTCCACCGTGCGGCCCATGGGGCCCACCACCGAAATCGGCGTCCAGCCCAGCAGCTTGCGCGAGCTGGGCACCACGCCGGGCGATGGCCTGAAACCCACCACGCCACAAATGGACGCCGGAATGCGCAGCGACCCACCCGTGTCCGAGCCCGTGCACACCGGCAGCATGTCGCACGCCAGCGCAGCGGCCGAGCCACCCGACGAGCCCCCGGCGTTCAGGTGGGGGTTGAATGGGTTGCCCGTGGCGCCCCACACGGTGTTGCGCGAATTGGCGCCCGCGCCCATCTCGGGGATGTTGGTTTTGCCCGTGACGATGGCACCTGCAGCGCGCAGGCGCGCCACCAGCACGTTGTCCTCGGCAGGAATGTGCTCGCGGTAGATCTGCGAGCCATAGGTGGTCAGCAAGCCCGCCGTGGCCTCCAGGTCCTTCACGCCCATGGGCAGGCCATGCAGCAGGCCCAACGGCTCGCCGCGCAGCACCGCCTGCTCGGCGGCCTGGGCCTCGGTGCGGGCGCGGTCGTAGCAGGTGGCGGTGACGGCATTCACATAGGGGTTCACCGCCTCGATGCGCGCGATGCAGGCGTCGAGCAGTTCCACCGGAGAAATCTCGCGCGTGCCGATGCGATGGCGCAGTTCGTTGGCCGTCAGCTCGACCAGGGCTTGAGGACTTGTTGTGGTCATCTCGGGTTTGTCTCCTTGTTCACACGGCGCTCAGTCTGCGGTGATGCCAGCGCGCTGTGCGATGGCACGCATCAGCGGCAGTTCCTTGTCAATCAGCTCGGCCAACACCTTGGACGAAGCATAGGACGGCTCGAACCCCACCGCGATCATCTTGTCACGCGTTTCGGGGTCTGACACCACCTGGGCCAGCGCCAGCTCCAGCCGCGACTTCACGGCAGGCGGCAGCCCACGCGGCGCCACCATGGCCAGCCAGGTGTCCATCTCCAGGCCCGGGTAGCCACTTTCCGCCAGTGTAGGCACCTTGGGCAACAGGGCCGAGCGTTTGCCGGAGGTCACCGCGATGGCCTTGATCTTGCCGTCCTTGAGCTGCGGCAGCGCGGCCGACACGGTGTCCACCGTGAACGGGATCTGCCCACCCAGCAGGTCGGTCATCGCGGGCGCACTGCCCTTGTAGGGCACATGCTGAATCTTCAGACCCGCCGCGTGGAAGAACATCTCGCCCGCAAACTGCGAGGTGGTGCCCGCACCGAACGAGCCATACGAATACTTGTCGGGCGCAGCCTTCACCAGGGCCACGAACTGCTTCAGGTCGTTGGCAGGCACATCCTTGTTGGCCAGCAGGATCAAGCCTGTGCGGCCCGTGATGCCAATGGGCTCGAAGCTCTTGACCGGGTCATACGGCAGCTTGGCGCGCACCGCAGGGTTGACGGTGAAGGTGGTGCCCGAGCTCATGAGCAGGGTGTAACCATCGGGTGCAGCCCGCGCCACCGACGTCGCACCAATCACCGTGCCTGCACCCGCACGGTTGTCGATCACCACGCTCTGGCCCAGCTTGTCGCCCAGCTTCTTGCCAATGAGGCGCCCCAGCACATCGGTGGCACCACCGGGCGGGAACGGAATCACCAGCGTGATCGGCTTGGTGGGGAAGGCCCCCTCTTGCGCCATGGCCGGAGCCCACGCAGTGGCCCCCAGGGCGGCACAGGCGGCGGCAGACAAAAGCAGTTGCTTGCGGTTCATGGGGTTTCTCCAAGGGTCACAAAAATTGGGAAAGCAAAAAAGTCAGCCCTGCGCAGCCAGCACGGCCCGCCCGCGCTGCACAAAGCCCTGGTACTGCGCATCGGGCACCAGCAGGCCGCCCGTGGTCCACACCAGGTGCGTGGCCTGGTGCAGCACGGCGTCGATGCCCGTGCTGCGCAGCCAGGCCTGCCCGGCCGTGGTGCCGGTCAACATCGCCGGGCCGCTGAAGCCTGCGGCGGCCGAGGGCTCGATGCGCTCGCCCAGGGCGTCCAGCACCTGCACCAGGTGTGCAAACAAGGTGTCGTCGGCCACGGTGAACACGCCCGACAGCAGCGGCCGCATCAGCGCGGCCGCCAGCAGCGACGCACGCGGCACGGCCAGGCCATCGGCCTCGGTGCGGTTGGTCAGGTCCCAGTCGTACACCGAGGGGTGACCGCCCACGCTTTGCGTCGAATCCGCCAGCATTTGCACCATGAAGCACGGCGACTGCACCGGCTCCGCAAAAAAGCAGTGCACATGTGGCCCCAGCACCTGCCGCAGGCCAAAGGTAATGCCCGCAGGCGCGCCGCCCACACCACAAGGCAGATAGACGATGAGCGGGTGCTCGGCATCCACCGCCACGCCCTGCTCGGCCAGCTGTTTTTGCAGGTGCAGCGCCGCCGCGCTATAGCCCAGCAGCAGCGAGAACGATTGCTCGTCGTCCACAAAGTGGCAGAGCGGGTTGCTGGCCGCCTCGGCGCGGCCTGCGGCCACGGCGCGCTCGTAGTCGCCCGCGTGCTCCACCACCTGCACACCGCGCTGGCGCAGGCGATCCTTTTTCCATTCTTTCGCGTCGGCCGACATGTGCACCGTGGCCTGAAAGCCTAGGGCCGAGGCCACCACGCCAATGCTCATGCCCAGGTTGCCCGTGGAGCCCACCGCCACCTGGTAGCGGCCCAGCACCTCGCGCGCCTGTGGCGTGGCCAGCGCGCGGTAGTCGCCGCCGGGCTCGACCAGACCATGCTGCAGCGCCAGCCCCTCGGCAAACTCCAGCACCTCGTGCATGCCGCCCCGGGCCTTGATGGAGCCTGCCACGGGCAGGCCATGGTCGGCCTTGATGAACAGACAACCCTGGTTTGCAGCCATGCCCAGCGCAGTTTGCAGCGCGGCAACGGGCAGCAGGGGCGACTCCACCACTCCCCCGGTGGCAGCCAGCTCGGGAAACACCTCCGCCAGCAGCCCGGCGAAACGCGCGAGGCGCGCAGCAGCCGCCTTCGTATCATCCAGACTAATGGTTCTCCCTAATGCGGGCAATGCGGCGGCGGGCTGCGCCTGCCATGCCGGGTTGGTCCACAGGGCAGGCTGGGCGTTGTGCAGGCGGCTGGCCAGCAGGGCGTTCACAGCAGTTGAGGGGTCGGCAGATGTCATGGCCAATTTATCTCGATCAGTCTTGCCCACATTCTTCTTCCGTCACGCGCCCGTCACAAACCATTTATATTGAGCGTAGCATTAGTTTTAATAATGGATTTTCGACTCACCCCCTCCCTGCTCGCCTGGCTGCGCAGTTTTGATGCAGCCGCCCGCCACGGCAGCTTTACCAAGGCCGCCGCCGAGCTGTGCATCACCCAGGGCGCCGTGAGCCAGCAGGTCAAGCAGCTTGAAGAATGGCTGCGCCGCCCGCTGTTTTTGCGCACCCCGCGCGCGCTGGTGCCCACGCCCGAGGGCAAATGGCTGGCCGTGGTGCTGCGCGAGAGCTTCGAAGCCATCGAAAGCACCCTGGCCCAGATGCGCCAGCCGGCAGAGGCCGCCACCGCCACGCTGAGCTGCTCGCCCTCGTTTGCCATGAGCTGGCTCACGCCCCGGCTGGGCGATTTCTTTCGCCAGCACCCCCACACCGGGCTGCGCGTGTTTGGCGAGTTCCACACCCTGGACCGCACCCGCATGGTGCAGGGCGGCATCGAAGCTGCAGTGCGCTTCGACCTGGGCGGCTACCGCGACCTGAACGCCACCGTGTTCCTGGACGAATGGCTCATCCCCGTGGCCAGCCCCGAGTTCCTGGCCCGCCACCCGCCCATCACCCGCCCGCAGAACCTGCGCGGCGACTGGCTGCTGCACGACGGCAGCGCCTGGGACGGCGCGGACACGTATGAGGAATGGCAGCACTGGTTTGCCGAGATGGGCGCCACGCCTCCACCCTGGGCCGGTGGCCAGCAGTTCAACCTGTCGCAGCTGGCCCTGGGCGCTGCGTTGGCCGGCCAGGGCATTGCCATGGGCCGCGCAGCGCTGGTGCTGCAGGACGTGAAGGCCGGGCGCCTGGTGCCGCTGCTGGGGCGCAGCGTGCTGTCGCGCGCGGCGTATTCATTTGTGACCACCACCCACCCCAGCCCATCAATGGAGCTGGTGCGGGAGTGGCTGGTGGAGGAGGCTCGGCGGTTTTGCGGCGATCGTAGCGAGGTGTTGCCTGCAGTAGTGCCACCTTGATTCAGACCTATGCTGGCGAAAATTTGAATATTTAAATACTCTTTAATTAAAAAAAGAGTATAAACATCATCATGTCAATCGATCTCATACCCACCCTCGCCGCTGCCCGTAAGGCCCACCAGATGACGCAGGCCCAGCTCGCCGAAAGTGCGGGCCTGAGCCGCATGACGGTGCAGCGCACCGAAGGCGGCGACCTGGACCCCCGCTATTCCACCCTGGCCGAGATGGCGCGCGTGCTGGGCATGGACATCATCGCCGTACCCAGCAGCCTGCGGCCCAGCCTGGAGGCATTCATCCAGTCGGGCGGCAAGTTTCTGGGTCAGCCCGAAGGGGTGGATGCCCCGCCCTCTGTCGTAGATGGCCTGCGCCGCTGACCCTGGCGACGCCCCGCAAGCCCGACCGACCACCATGCCATGAGCACCGCCATCCGCTATCTGCGCCTGTACCTGCACCGCCCGCCGCAAGCGGACGGCAGCGCGGGCGCGCGCGAGGCGATTGGCTACCTCTCGCAGTACGGCGACATCCTGCGGGTCTCGTTTGATGAGAGCTACATCCGCAACCCGCAGCGGCCCACCCTGTCGCTCAGCTACCGGGGTGCGGACGAGGCGGCCACGCAGCAGATCCTGGCGTCGGCGCGCGATACGCGGCTGGTGCGCACCGATGGGCGCTGGCCCGTGTATTTTCAAAACCTGCTGCCCGAGGGCCACAACCGCGACCGGCTGGCGCGCGAGCGCGGCTGCAGCCCCGATGACGAGTTCGAGCTGCTGGCCGCCGCCGGTCACGACCTGATGGGCGCGCTGGAGGTGGAGCCCGTGCCCGCGCAGGAAGGCATCCCGGACGTGGTGCGCCACTGGCACACCACCCAGGGCCTCGATGTGCTGGAGCCCGGTTTTGTCGAATACCCCGTGGAAGACGCAGCATCGCTGCCCGGCGTGGTCACCAAGTTCAGCGCCGTGCCGGACGGCCGCCGCTACACCGTGCACCGCCGGGGCACGGCGGGCAGTGTGATCCTCAAGCTGCCCACCACCGCCCACCCCGATCTGGTGGCCAACGAGTTCACCGGCTACCAGCTGTGCCAGGCGCTGGACCTCAACTGCGCCGCTGCGCGCGTCATCACCCGCGCCGAGGCCGACCTGCCCGACACCGTGCCCTTCAACGAGATCCTGGCCGTGCAGCGCTTTGACCACCTGCCCGGCGGCGCCCGCGTGCACATGGAAGAGTTCAACCAGGTGCTGGGCTACACCCCGCGCCAGAAATACGGCAAAACCCATGGCAAAGGGGTGCTGCAAGACTGGGCCACCATGCTGCGCGTGCTCAACCGCCTGAGCAGCCAGCCCGTGCACGACACACGCGAGTTCCTGGCCCGCATGGTGGCCTTCATCCTCATGGGCAACACCGACGCCCATCTGAAGAACTGGGCCCTCATCTACCCCGACGGCCGCACGCCCCAGCTCGCCCCGGTGTACGACCCCGTCTGCGTGGCCGCATTTTTTGACGGCCTGCCCGAGAGCCACTACGCCGTCAACCGCGCCATCGACCGCACCCTGCGCGCCTTCACCTGGCACGACATGGAAGCCTTGCTCAAAACCGCCGGCCTGCTGCGCGTGCCAAGGCACCTGGCGTTGTTACGGGATGTCGTGAGACTGGCCCGCACCGACTGGCCGCAGCTGCTGCACACCGCCCCGCCCGCCATGCAGCACACGGTGCTGCAACGCCTGCAAGGCGCCACCGCCCTGGGCCTCTGACCTTTGCCGACACCGGTATGACCTCAAAAGCCACCATCCCCACAGCCATCGACGCTACCGGCAGCGAGCTGGTCACTTTTCAGGGATCGCGGCAGCAAAGGGTGTTCATTGGATCGATGGGAGGAACAGTCAAGCCGAAGATTGCCCACTACCGGCACCGCTGTTCCATGGGTAATATGGCCGACTTGGCCATTGCCAATGGTTTTCGTGACCAACGGCGCGCGCGTACGCATCGCGCCGACATGGATGCCAAGGCGGTGCAGCAGATCACCCGGAACAACCCCGGCATGAGCGGCCGCACGGTGCGCATTGCACATCAGCAAACGCTTATTTTTGAATGATCGACATCGCCGAAACCCTGCGTTCCCTGGTCGCCGAGCATGCGCTGGCACTGCTGTTCCTCAATGTGCTGCTGGAGCAGGCGGGACTGCCGATTCCGGCCTACCCCTCGCTGGTGGTGGCCGGCACGCTGACGGTGGTGCGCGACGATATTCCGGTGGCCCTGGTGTTCACGCTGGCGGTGCTGGCCTGCCTGATCGCCGATACGGCCTGGTTTTGGGCCGGGCGGCGGCATGGCACCTGGTTGATGCGGGGCGTGTGCCGCGTGTCGCTGTCGCCCGACAGCTGCATCCGCAAGAGCACGCATTTCTATCGCCAGATCGGCCCGCGGGTGCTGCTGGTGGCCAAGTTTCTGCCGGGGGCGGGCGCGCTGACCACGCTGATGGCGGGCACGGCGGGCACCTCTCTGACGCGGTTTGTGCTGTTTGACGCGGCGGGCTCGGCCATCTGGGTGGCCTCGGCGCTGATGATGGGCATTTTGTTTGAAGACGCCGTGGGCGCCTTGCTGGCGCTGCTGGCGGCCTATGTAGTGCCGGGCTTCATCGCCATACTGGCCTGTTTTGCGGCCTTTCTGGCCTGGAAATGGGCGCGCCGCATGCAGGTGGTGCGCCGCAGCCACCGGGTGCCGCGCCTGCGGGTGCAGGAGCTCAAGGCCATGCAGTCGCAAGGCGTGCCGCATGTGGTGGTGGACGTGCGGCCCGATCTGACGGGCAGCGAGGCCAGCATTCCGGGCGCTATCCGCCTGGGGCTGGATGCCGGGCCGCGCGAACTGGCGGCGCTGCCAACCGATGCATCGGTCATCGTTTATTGCGATTGCCCCAGCGAGGTATCGGCCGCCTACCTGGCCGAACGCATCCGCGCCGCCGGGCGCCCCCAGGTCTATGCCTTGCTGGGCGGCATCAGCGCCTGGACCGACGATGCACCGGGGCAAGCACCGGGTGATGCGGTGGCGCAGCCTGCGCGCGCGGCCTGAGTTTTCCGGGCGCTGTGCGGGGGAAATTGCTCTTTTTTTAGCAGCTTTCAGCGCTTATTCTGAAAGCGCCAGAGCCTGTCTTCATCCATATTTCGGGGCACCGCTCCGCATCACCCCACTGGTGCCCCGAACAGCGCCCCCACGCCCGCCGTGACGGCCATGGCCAGCGCACCCCAGAAAGTGACGCGCCAGGCGCCCACCAGCACGCCCGCACCGCCGGTGCGCGCTGCCAGCGCCCCCAGCAGGGCCAGAAACACCAGCGCGGTGCCGGCCACCCAATAAAGCAGGCTGCCGGCGGGCGCCACAGTGGCCACCAGCAGCGGCAAGGCGGCGCCAGCGGCAAAGGCGGCTGCCGATGTGAGCGCGGCCTGCACCGGGCGGGCCGCCATGGCGCTGGAGATTTCGAGTTCGTCGCGCGCATGGGCGCCCAGGGCGTCGTGCGCCATGAGCTGCTGCGCCACCTGCTGCGCCAGCGCGGGAGCAAGGCCCCGGCGCTCGTAGATGCTGGCCAGCTCGCGCTGCTCGGCCGGGAGGTCGGTGGCCAGCTCGTGGCGCTCACGATCGAGGTCGGCTTTTTCGGTGTCGGACTGCGAGTGCACCGAGACATATTCCCCCGCCGCCATCGACATGGCCCCGGCCACCAGCCCGGCCACCGCCGTCATCACAATGGTGGACTGGCTGGCTTGCGCCGCCGCCACGCCCACCACCAGGCTGGCGGTGGACACGATGCCGTCGTTGGCCCCCAGCACGGCGGCGCGCAGCCAGCCAATGCGATCGGTGCGGTGGCGCTCAGGGTGCAGGCGGCGTGTAGCGGAACTCATGGGGTGTCTTGGCGCGGGTGGTGAAGCTGGCAGGGTATGGGGCAATGAGGCAAAGAGTCAACCAGGCGTTGCATCGGCGATGCCCTATGCCCCTGCTGCCGCCAGCGCCATTGCGAAGCATTGCCTTTGCAGGTGCGCAAGCGTACCATGGCCATTCTCAAGGCCCCCAGCCATCCGCCGAGCTGGCTGGCGTGGCCGCGTGCCACGGCTCGGCATGGTGGAGGCTCTCATGATCCGCATTGTGTTGGGGCTGGTTTTTGCGTTACAGGTGGCTGGCGCAGGGGCGCAGAATGCCGTGGCCACCGATGGCGACAAATACAAGGTGATACTTGAAAACCCCTGCGTGCGTGTGCTCGACTACCGCGACCAGCCGGGCGATAAGACACACCAGCATCACCACCCAGGCTTCGTGCTGTATGCGCTGAGCGCTTTTGAGCGCATGCTCACGCTGCCCGACGGCAAGGTGCTCAGGCGCAGCTTCAAGGCGGGCGACGTGATGTGGTCCGACGCGCAGACGCATATCGGCGAAAACATTGGCACCACGCCCACGCATGTGGTGATCGTGGAGATGAAAAGCGCGCCAGTTGCAGGCTCCGGGGCATGTGTCGTTCGGTGATGGGCTGCGTAGTTTGCTTCGATTTTTTGTAGCTTATGGCGCTTTGTGGACAAGGGCCACAAGCACCAATGAGCCAACGCCCCTCATTGTGTGAGGGCCGCACGCACGGTGCGGGGGCGCGGGTAAACACCGCTGCGCGGCGCGGCGGGGTTGCGCACGCTGTATCCAGGTGTCCGGTCCGATAACATGCACCCGTTGGTTTTCGTCCTTTCGCAGGAGGTTGCGCATGGCAAAGATTCTGGTGGCAACGCTGGCAAGCAAGGCCGACGCGAGCGTGTTCGAAGTGCCTTTTGAGACCCAGGCCGACCTGTGCTGGTATGAGCTGCCCTACCACCAGCAGGCCGATGGCGACACCGAGTGGTGCTTCGTGAATTACGAGGCCGATGCCACGTTCAGGATCTTCCGGGTGAAATACGCCAGCCAGGCCGACCTCAAGACCTTCAAGGTCAAATACCGCGCCCAGGCGGGCTGGCGCAATGCCGGCCACAAGCTGCGCGGGCAGATCGGCTGATGTCTAGCCACCCACGCAGGTCTGGGTCTGCTCGCCCAGGCCCGTGGCCCCCAGCCGCATCACGTCGCCGGGCTTCAGAAACCATGGCGTGGGCTTCTGGCCCAGGCCCACGCCGGCGGGGGTGCCGGTCAGCACGATGTCGCCCGGCTCCAGCGCCATGAACTGGCTGATGTACGACACCACAGTGGGCACGCCAAAGATGAAGTTGCGCGTGCTGCCGTTTTGCACGCGCCGGCCGTTCACCTCCAGCCACAGGTCGATGGCGTGCGGGTCGGGCACCTCGTCGGCGGTCACCAGCCAGGGGCCGATGGGGGCAAAGCTGTCGTAGCTCTTGCCCTTGTCCCACTGGCCGCCGCGTTCTGTTTGCCAGGCGCGCTCGGACACGTCGTTGGCCAGCACATAGCCCGCCACATGCTGCAGCGCGGCGGCTTCGCTGACGTGGCTGGCGCGGGTGCCGATGACGATGCCCAGTTCGACCTCCCAGTCGGTCTTGCGCGCACCAGGGGGAATGCGCACCGCGTCATGAGGGCCGCTCAGGGCGGTGACGGCTTTCATGAACAGCACGGGCTCGGCGGGCGCCTGCATGCCGGCTTCGAGCGCGTGGTCGGCATAGTTCAGCCCCACGCAGATGATCTTGCCCACGCCCGCCACCGGGCAGCCCAGGCGGGGTGCGCCATACACGGCGGGCAGGCGCGCCACATCGAGCGCTGCCAGTGCCGACAGGGTGCGCGGGCCGAGCTGGCCGGGGCCCAGTTCGGGCAACAGCATCGACAGGTCGCGCAGCACGCCCTGTGCATCCACCACGCCGGGGCGCTCCGCGCCGGGTTGACCATAACGAACCAGTTTCATGGGGGTGTCCTTGTGTGTCGGGTTGCCGTGCCGCCGCAAGCGGACGGCACGCAACGCATCCTACTGCGCCGGCACCGACGGCCCGCTGCTGCCCGCCGCGCCAGCCATCAGCAATCATGATGCCCCTGTCGCCGTTGACGATGCCGCGGCCGCCCGGCCACCCAGGCTTGCGGCTTACCATGGAGCGTCCTGCCAAGGGCCCATTCAAGCCACCGGTAAACTCCTTATTTCATAGCTGCCAGCGATTATGGTTATTGCGCCAGAGGCATATTTCTCTACTATTCACCATGCCAGAGCCCCTGCCCTCTCCTGATGTCCCTGCATCGCGGCCGCTGCCGCGCAACCCGGCCGACCTGTTCTGGTCGTTCACTTGGCTGGCGCTGCAGGGTTTTGGCGGCGTGCTGGCGGTGGTGCAGCGCGAGCTGGTGGAAAAAAAACGCTGGATGACGAACGAGGAGTTCGTCGAAGACTGGGCCGTGGCCCAGATCATGCCGGGGCCCAACGTGGTCAATCTCGCGGTGATGATCGGTGACCGCCATTTCGGATTGCGCGGCGCGCTGGCGGCGATTGCAGGCATGCTCACCTTTCCCCTGCTGGTGGTGCTGGCGCTGGCGCTGGTGTATGCCCAATTTGCCAGCCACCCGGCGGTGGCGGGTGCGCTGCGCGGCATGGGCGCGGTGGCCGCCGGGCTGATTGCGGGCACGGGCCTCAAGCTGGCGGCGGCGCTGCGCAAACACCCTCTGGGCCCCTGGCTGTGCGCTGCCCTGGTCGCCCTCACCTTCGCCGGCATGGCGCTGCTGCGCTGGCCGCTGGCCTGGGTGCTGCCAGCGCTGGGCGGCATGGCCTGCGTGCTGACCTGGCGAAAGATGGCACCATGACCCACGCCATTGCGCTGCAGCCGCTCGACTGGCTGAACCTGTTCCTGTACTTCATCTCGATCTCGCTGCTGGCCGTGGGCGGCGCGATTGCCACCGCGCCCGACATGCACCGCTTTCTGGTGGAGCGCCAGGGCTGGCTGACCGAGCTGCAGTTCAACGCCTCCATTGCCATCGCCCAGGCGGCACCGGGGCCCAATGTGCTGTTCATTGCACTGCTGGGCTGGAACGTGGGCATCAATGCCGGTGGCGCCGGCACCGCAGGCTGGGCCAGCGGTGCCCTGGGCATGCTGCTGAGCATGGTCGGCATCATGCTGCCCAGCACCACGCTGACCTGGCTGGCCACGCGCTGGGGCCACCGCAACCGCGAGCGGCGCAGCGTGCGCGCCTTCAAGCAAGGCATGGCGCCGGTGGTGATCGGCCTGCTGCTGGCCACCGCCTGGCTGCTGGGCAGCGCCCATGGCAACCCCGCCGCCGACTGGCCCTTGTGGTTGCTCACGCTGGTGTGCACGCTGCTGGTGTGGCGCACCCGGCTGCATCTGCTGTGGCTGCTGGGGGCCGGGGCGCTGCTGGGGGCGCTGGGGCTGGTGTGATGCGGGCGGGTGCGATAGCGCCTGGATGGCAAACCCGCATCAGGCAGCCGCCAGCAAGACCGGCAACACGCTGGCGGCCGTGCCACGCAGCAGCACATGGGCCACATCGTCGAGGGCGCTGGCGGCCGGGTTGACGATAACCACGCGAGCACCCGCCTGGCGCGCCACTTGCGCCAACCCCGCCGCCGGGTACACGGCCCCCGCCGTGCCCACCACCAGCATCAGGTCGCAGGCACGGGCGGCCTGCTGAGCCGCCTCCAGCGTGGCGTACGGCAGGGCCTCGCCAAACCACACCACACCCGGGCGCAGCAGGTTGCCGCAGCGGCTGCAATACGGCGGGTGGCCGGTGGCAGCGTGGTCGATATGGCAGCAGTTGCGCGGGGTGTCGAGCCAGCGGTTGGCAAAAATGTCGCCATGCAGGCACAGCACGCCGGTGCTGCCCGCGCGCTGGTGCAGGCCGTCCACGTTCTGGGTGATGAGCGTCAGCCGGCCGGGGTAGTGGCGCTGAAAATCCGCCAGCGCCACATGCCCTGCATGGGGCTGCACACCCGCCAGCAGGTCGCGCCGGTGCTGGTACCAGTCCCACACGCGCCCCGGGTGGGCACGAAAGCCGGCCTCGGTCGCCATGTCTTCGGCGCGAAACTGCGCCCAGTAGCCGGTGGGTGTATCGCGAAAGGTGGGTACACCCGATTCGGCACTGATGCCGGCACCGGTCAGCACGGCAATGTGGCCTGCGCCCTGCAGCCATTGCCGCACCTCGCCAGCACCTGCAGGAAAAACGATGTTCATGCGCGCAGCTTATCAAGCCGGGACGGGCGGCGGCGATGGCCTCTGGCGGTGCGGGAGGGTGCCATGCGCGGACCGTTCCTTCGGATCCCTTCTCCCACGCACCGCCCGGCCATGGCTGACAGCGTTCACGCAGCGCAAGCGGTTGTTTTTCTGTCGCTGCCTGGAGCGCTCAGCCCGCCAGCCCCTGCTCCACCATCGCCACGGCGCGCTGGGCCATGGCTTCGGTCTGCGCGGCGCTCAGCGCGCGCAGCGGGCCGTCGAGCGCCAGCATGGCCAGGCCGTGCACTGCCGACCAGGCCAGAAACTCGGCGCCCGGGCGTTGTGCCGCGCCCAGTGCGCCGGCAGCCACCATGTCGTCGAGGGTGCCGCAGAGGATCTCGAACGGATCGCGCCCGCTGTCGCCGCGGAAGTCGTCGCGGCTGCCGTTGGCCACGTCGAAGGGCTGGGCTACGAATGCCGTGCGAAACAGCCCCGGCTCGGCCAGCGCAAAGCGCACGTAGCCCGTACCCACGGCCTTGAAGGCGGCACGCGCCCGAGCCACCGGTGCGCTCAGGTGGCGCGTGGCGCGGTCGATCTCGGCCTCCATGGCGCGTGCCATCAAGCCCAGTGCGGCGCCGCGCACGGCGTCAAGCAGCGCCGCGTGGCCGGCGAAGTGGCGGTAGGCGGCGTTGGGCACCACACCGGCGCGGCGTGTGGCCTCGCGCAATACCAGCGCCGCTGGCCCGCCCTCGCGCACCAGCGCAATGCCTGCGTCAAGCAGCGCGCGACGCAGGTCGCCATGGCGGTAGGTGGGCCGCCGCGCGGTCTGGCCCGCGGGTGCGGCAGGAGTGGGGGGAGTGAGAGGAACCGGAAGTGAAGCGCTCAAGATGGCATCCCTGTTCTGCGAAGGGTTTAATGTGGACTCTGTACATTTTACGGCAGAATGAAGTGGACGTCGTACACATATTGCTCCATTGGCCGTTTCACAAAGGAGACTCGCATGGATTCCAACCGCAGGATGACTCCACCCAAGAACACCATCTGCCTCTGGTACGACAACGATGCTGAAGCAGCAGCGCGGTTCTACGCCAGCACCTTTGCCGATTCGGCCGTCGGTGCCATCCACCGCGCGCCGGGTGACTATCCCGCAGGCAAGGCGGGCGACGTGCTGGTGGTCGAATTCACCGTGCTGGGCTTGCCCTGCATGGGCCTCAACGGTGGACCGGGCGTCCAGCACAGCGAGGCGTTCTCGTTCCAGGTGTCCACCGCCGACCAGGCCGAAACCGACCGCTACTGGAACGCCATCGTTGGCCACGGGGGCCAGGAAGTGGAATGCGGCTGGTGCCGCGACAAGTGGGGCATCTCCTGGCAGATTACACCGGTGGTGCTGGCCCAGGCCTGGACCCACCCCGACCGCGCGGCCGCCAAGCGCGCCTTCGACGCCATGATGACCATGAAGAAGATCGACGTCGCCGCTATCGAGGCCGCGGTGGCGGGCCGCTGACGCGCCGTACCTCAACCCTGTGCAACCCGGAGGCAGCATGCAATTCACCCCTTACCTCCATTTCGACGGCAACTGCCGCGAGGCTTTTGCCTTCTACAAGGATCTGTTCAAGGGCACCGTGGTGCACCAGAGCAGCTTCGGCGAGATGCCGCCGGACCCGCAGAACCCGCCGATCCCGCCCGAGGCGAAAGACCGCCTGATGCACGTGCACCTGCAGGTCGGCGCGCAGGCGCTGATGGGCTCCGACGCCATGCCCGGCGCCAGCGACGCGTGCGCTGGCGGCTATGCCAGACCGCAAGGCCTGTGGGTGTCGATCCAGGTGGCCGATGCAGTCGAGGGTCGGCGCGTGTTCGATGCGCTGGCGCAGGACGGCCAGGTGACCATGCCGTTCGACAAGACCTTCTGGTCGGCCGGCTTCGGCATGGTGACCGACCGCTTCGGCACGCCGTGGATGGTCAACGTGAACGCCACTTGAAACGGGAGAACCGATCATGCCCACTGGAACCATCCGCCTGCACCGCGTGCTGCGCACCACGCCCGACAAGGTCTACCGCGCCTTCACCTACGGCGCGGCCCTGGCCAAATGGCTGCCGCCCTACGGCTTCGTCTGCCACGTCCATCAGTTCGATGGCCAAGTGGGTGGCAGCTTCAGGATGTCGTTCGAGAACTTCTCCAGCGGCCACCGCCATTCGTTCGGTGGCGAATACCTGAAGCTGGTCCCCGGCGAGCTGGTGGAGTACACCGACCGCTTCGACGACCCCAACCTGCCCGGCCAGATGCACGTGACCGTGAAGCTGCGCGCCGTGTCGTGCGGCACCGAGCTGGACATCGAGCAGGCCGGAATCCCCGAGGCGATCCCGGTCGAGATGTGCTACCTGGGCTGGCAGGAATCGCTGCTGCAGCTGGCGGCGCTGGTCGAGCCGGACATTCCGGGTTGATGGCTGCCGCGCACCAGACCGAGGCTGCATGCCCGACGCCAATCAGGTGCCGAAACCGAGGAAAAAACGATGACAAGTGTTCGCGTGGAAAGCTTCACCCTCTCGCTCGACGGCTACGGCGCCGGCCCGGACCAGAGCCTTGATGATCCGCTCGGCATCGGTGGAACGGAACTGCACCAGTGGCTGCTGCCGACCCGCACGCTCCAGCGCACACTGTTCGGCCAGGACGGTGGCACCACGGGGGTGGACGATGATTTCGCCGCGCGCGGCTTTCAGAACGTCGGCGCCTGGATTCTGGGGCGCAACATGTTCGCCCCTTTCCGCGGCGACTGGCAGGACAAGACCTGGAAAGGCTGGTGGGGCGAGGACCCGCCCTACCACGTTCCGGTCTTCATCCTGACCCACCATGCACGGCCGCCGATCGAGATGGAAGGCGGCACGACTTTCCACTTCGTCACCGGCGGCATCCATGAGGCGCTCGACCGTGCGCGCGATGCCGCTGCCGGCAAGGACGTGCGGATCGGCGGCGGGGCCAACACCATCCGGCAGTACCTGCGTGAAGGCCTCATCGACGAACTGCACATCGCCATCGCGCCGGTCCTGCTCGGCCGGGGAGAGCCGCTGTTCCAGGGGCTCGACCTGCGGGCGCTGGGCTACGAATGCGTGCGGTTCGTGGCGTCGGACAAGGCCACGCATGCCGTCCTGCGGCGCCACGCTTATACAGGCGCCTGAGCAGGCGCCGTCGAAAGGCATGACCATGAAGATCACCATCGAAACCACTGTCCATGCGCCCATCGACCGCGTATGGGCCACCTGGAATGACCCGCGCGCCATCGAGCAGTGGAACGCGGCCTCGCCCGACTGGCACACGCCGCGCGCCAGCGTCGATCTGCGCGAAGGTGGCAAGTTCTGCGCGCGCATGCAGGCGCGGGACGGCAGCGTCGGCTTCGACTTCGAGGGCACCTACACCCTGGTCGCACCGCAGCGCCTGATCGAATACACCCTGGGCGACGGGCGCGCGGTGCGGGTCGAGTTCATTCCAGTGGCCAATGGCATCACGGTGCGCGAGTCCTTCGACGCCGAGGACAGCCACGGCGCCGAACAGCAGCGCCAGGGCTGGCAGGCCATTCTGGACAACTTTGCGCGGCACGTCGAGCACCGCGCCTGATTCACCCCCAGCAACGCAAGGAGCAACCCATGAAACCCAATCCCGTCGTCTGGTTCGAGATCCACGTGCAGGACATGGCCCGCGCTCGCAAGTTCTACGAAGCGGTGTTCCAGTGCCAGCTGGAGACGCTGAAATCACCCGCGGGCGAAGCCAGCGGCATGCAGATGCTGTCCTTCCCCGGCGACATGACCACCATGGGCGCCAGCGGCACGCTGGTCAAGATGGAAGGAGTGCCCTCTGGTGGTGGCGGCACGCTGGTCTACTTTGCCTGCGAGGATTGCGCTGTCGAACAAGGCCGGGCCGAGAAAGCCGGTGGCAAGGTGTTCAAGCCCAAATTTTCGATCGGTGAGTATGGCCACTGCGCCCTGGTGACCGACACCGAGGGCAACATGATCGGCCTGCATTCGATGCAATGACGCAGGCCGTACGGGCTTGCTAGCCGCCCCGCTGCCGCAGCGCTTCGTACAGGCACACGCCGCTGGCCACCGACACGTTGAGGCTCTCCACCGCGCCCTTCATGGGGATGCTGACCAGTTCGTCGCAGGTCTTGCGCGTGAGCTGGCGCATGCCGTCGCCCTCGGCGCCCAGCACCAGGGCCACGGGGCCTTTCAGATCGACCTGGTACACGGTTTTGGGCGCGTCGTCGCTGGTGCCGATGCACCAGATGTTGCGCTCCTTGAGCTCATTGAGGGTGCGCGAGAGATTGGTGACCATGAAGTACGGCATGGTCTCGGCCGCACCGCTGGCCACCTTGGCCACGGTGGCATTGATGCCCACGGCGTGGTCCTTGGGGGCAATGACGGCATGCGCGCCGGCACCGTCCGCCACGCGCAGGCAGGCGCCCAGGTTGTGCGGGTCGGTCACGCCGTCGAGCACCAGCAGCAGGGGCTGCTCGATGCCGGCGGCTTCGAGGTTTTCCAGCAGTTCGTCGAGCGAGGTGACCTGGGCCATGGGCTCCACCCGCGCGGCCACGCCCTGGTGGCCGTGGCTGCCGGCCAGCTTGGCAATGCGCACGCTGTCGGCCTCGATCAGGCGCGCACCGGCCTCGCGGGCGCGGTCGAGAAACTGTCGCATGCGGGCGTCGCGCCGCGTGGCTTCGTAGTAAATCTCGATGATGGATTGCGGCGCGGTCTTCAGACGCACGCCCACGGCATGAAAGCCGAAGAGAACTTTGGGGCTGGACATGGGGGGATTATCCGGGCATTGCCAGGTCCACAGGTTGACGCGCACCCGGTCACCGGCCAAACCACGGCATCTTGCGCTCGAAGGTCTTGCGCCAAGGGTTTGCCCTCGTGCGCCTAAAATCGCGCCTTTCCATTGCTCGATCCGCAGGCGGCGTTGCTCTCTTTTGCGCCGATTCCTGTGTGCCGGTGTGGCTTTGCGGGCTGGCATCACGCCAGCCCTTTCGATTGGGGGGCGGCTGTTTTTTGCATTTGTTGCCGCACCCACTGGCCTGTTTTACCTTTGCTCAACACCATGATTCTTCACCCGCTTCGCTGGGTACAGCGCACAAGCCTGGTCACGCAGATTGTGATAGCCCTGTTTGCAGGCATTGCTCTGGCCGTGTTCCTTCCGGCCGCCACACCCAAGGTGGCCATTCTGGGCACGCTGTTCATTTCTGCCCTCAAGGCCGTAGCCCCCGTGCTGGTGTTCAGCTTGGTGATTTCCGCCATCAGCAATCACAAGCCCGGCGAAGCCACCCACATGCGACCGGTGCTGTTTTTGTACCTGGTGGGCACGCTGGCGGCGTCCGTCGTGGGCGTCACGGCCAGCCTGTGGTTTCCGTCCACCCTGGCGCTGCAGGCGCCTGCGAATGCGGCCAATGGCCCAACGAACATCCAGGATGTGCTGCTGGCGCTGCTCATGAACGTGGTGGACAACCCCGTGCGGGCTCTGATGAATGCCAACTACATCGGCATCCTCGCCTGGGCGGTGGGCCTTGGCCTGGCCATGCGACACGCCAGCGCAGGCACGCGCGCCGTCATGCACGATGTGTCGGCCAGCATCTCCACCATCATCCAGGTCGTGATCCGCTTTGCGCCCCTGGGCATTCTGGGCCTGGTGGCCAGCACCTTCGCGGAAGCCGGCACGCAGGCGCTGTGGGGCTATGCGCACCTGCTGGCCGTGTTGCTGGGCTGCATGGTGTTTGTGGCGCTGGCGGTCAATCCGCTCATCGTCTTTCTGGCGCTGCGCGTCAATCCCTATCCGCTGGTATTCACCTGCCTGCGCGAAAGCGGCGTGACGGCGTTCTTCACGCGCAGCTCGGCGGCCAACATCCCCATCAACCTCGCGCTGGCCAAACGCCTGAACCTGAACGAAGACACCTACAGCATCGCCATTCCACTGGGCGCAACCATCAACATGGCCGGTGCGGCCATCACCATCAGCGTGCTGTCGCTGGCGGCAGCGCACACCCTGGGCATTGCGGTGGACGCACCGACCGCCCTGCTGCTGTGCGTGGTGGCGGCCGTGTGCGCCTGTGGCGCCTCGGGCGTGGCCGGCGGCTCGCTGCTGCTGATTCCGCTGGCGTGCAGCCTGTTCGGTATAAGCAACGATGTGGCCATGCAGGTCGTGGCCATCGGCTTCATCATCGGTATCCTGCAGGACTCGGCCGAGACAGCACTCAATTCATCCACCGATGTGCTGTTCACGGCCGTGGCCTGCCGCTGGGCAGATCCAGCGCACAAACACCCGGCCCCCTGAAGCGTCGGCGGGGTCAGGGACTGACCTGGCCGGCCACGATGCTGATGAGGCGGTCGCAGCGCTGGGCAATGGCACGATCGTGCGTGACCAGTACCAGCGTGGTGCCTTGCTCGCGGTTGAGGTCAAACATCAGCTGCATGATGGTCTCGCCGGTCGCGAAATCGAGGCTTCCGGTGGGCTCGTCGGCCAGCAGCACGGCCGGCCGCATCACGAAAGCGCGCGCCAGCGCCACGCGCTGTTGCTCCCCGCCGCTGAGCACCTTGGGGTAATGCCCCAGGCGCTGTCCCAGCCCGACATGCCTGAGCATCTCGGTGGCGGCCGCGCGGGCATCGCTGCGATTGGCCAGTTCGAGTGGCAGCATGACGTTTTCGAGCGCCGTGAGGTTGCCCATGAGCTGGAAACTCTGGAAAACGAAACCCACCTTTTGCGCGCGCAGCGCGGCGCGGCCGTCTTCGCCCAGCGCAAACAGATCCTGGCCATCGAGCCGCACGGTGCCGCGCGTGGGGGTGTCAAGGCCCGCAATGATGGACAGCAGGGTGCTTTTGCCCGAGCCTGACGCGCCGACAATCGCCACGGTTTCCCCAGGCGCCAGGCGGAAATCGATATCCCGCAGAATGTCCAGCGTGCCGGTGGAGTCGGTCACCGACTTGAATACATGCTCGACCGCAATAATGGGTGTGGCAGGTGTGGGGGAGGTTTCGGACATGAAAGGCTTTTTATTGTGATTTGCGATCTGCATCGACGCCACTTTATCCTGACAGCAGCAGCCGGCGCACTGGTGGGCCTTTGCACCCCTGTGGCCATGGCACAACCGGGCGGCAAGGTACAGACAGCCTCGGCGCGGCCCAAGGTCATCCTGGTGCTCGGTGACTCGCTCAGCGCCGAATACGGCCTGGCGCGCGGCACCGGCTGGGTGGCTTTGCTGGAAAAGCGCCTGGCGCAGGAAAAGATCGCAGCCACCGTGGTGAATGCCAGCGTGAGTGGAGAAACCACCTCCGGCGGGCGTTCGCGCCTGGCGGCGCTGCTGGCACAGCACCAGCCCAGCCAGGTGGTGATCGAGCTCGGCGGCAATGATGCCCTGCGGGGCCTGCCACTGAAAAATACCGAGGAAAACCTGGCGTGGATGGTGCAGGCAGCGCAGAAATCGGGAGCCAAGGTACTGCTGGTGGGAATGCAGGTGCCGCCCAACTACGGTACCGACTACGCCAACCGTTTTGCGTCCACCTTTGCGGCGGTAGCCAAGGCGCACAAGGCGGGTGTGGTGCCGTTTTTCCTCAAGGGCGTGGCCGATGGGCCCGACCCTACCCGGCTGTTCCAGCCAGACCGCATCCACCCGCGCGCCGAGGCGCATCCACAGATGCTGGCCAACGTGTGGCCGGAACTCCAGAAGCTCTTGCGTTAAGAGCCCTGGAAAAAATCAATGGCCGGCAGGCTCCGAAGGTTCGGCGGGTGCGGGAGAGGCAAACGCTGCAGGCCCGCCGACCGGCTGGTCTTGTTGCGGCTCATCGGGCCTGCGCTGGGTTTTGGCTTTGAGCTTCTCTTCCTTTTTTTGCTTTTTGGCGAGCTCGCGCTGGCGCTTTTCGTATCCGTAGTTGGGTGTTGCCAAGGTATTTGCTTCCTGAAGTAGGAGTCCACTTTAACAGTTTGCCCTCAGGGCGCCCTCAAACCGCCACGCGTGGCACAGAAGACACCGCCGCGCGATAGGCATGCCAGCTGGCATGGCCCAGCACCGGGCCAGCGAGCAGCAGGCCGGCCCCCCACAGCCACAGCGACACGGCGACGATCAGCGTGATCAACAGCCCCCACAACAGCATGACGGCGGAATTCTCCAGCACCACCCGCATGCTGGTGATGCCCGCGGTCAGCGCATCGGTGTCACGGTCCAGGATCATCGGAATGGAAACCACCGAAGTCGAGAAAACGAGCGCAGCAAAGGCACCGCCCACCACCAGATAAACGCCGACAAAACCCCAGTTCTGGGGGTTGAAGATGGCCGCCATCACCCCGGTGGTGGAAGGCATGCCGGTATTGAAGAACACGGCAAACACCACCAGCGATGCCCTGCCCCACAGCAGCTCCAGCACCACCAGCACCAGCACCAGCATGCCCATGCTGCCCATGTGACTGTCCCAGCAGGTGATGGATTGCCCCAGATCGGACGGCTGGCCCGCCTCGCGGCGCCGGCTGGTGTCATACAGGCCCATCGCCAGAAATGGCCCCAGCAGCAGGCATCCGCTGGCCAGCGACATGGTGTATTCGGGCCGCGTGCGAAACACCCAGCCCAGCACCAGCGCCATGCCCCAGAAAAATGCGCCATAAAAAAGGGCAATGCCCGGGGCGGCGGCGACATCCTGCATGCCCTTGCGCAACCAGCGAAAAGGATCGGTCAGGCGCAGGGGGTTGAGCGTGATCGCCACGGCTGTGGCAGGCGAAACCTGGGCGGAGGGATGTGCGGACATGGCGGTAATGGCAACAAGTTGCGGAGACGGGCTGGGTCGGTGGGCGCAACGCCCGTTGATATATGTCAACACCCTAAGCCACCTGCCCGCTACGCGCCACTGAGGAAACTACCACCCCAGCGGCCAGCCCCCGTGCCATCAGGCCATCAGACCGCGCCGAAAGCCCGGGCCATGGCCTGCTGCAAATCCTGGCGGAGGTCTTCCACCTCCTCCAGCCCCACAGAAAAGCGCACCAGCGTGCCAGGCTGCAGGTGCGGCACAGGGCGGCTGCGCATGGACGCCAGCTGGTAGGGCACCACCAGGCTCATGGGGCCGCCCCAGCTGTAGCCCAGCTTGAACAGGCGCAGGCCGTCGCAGAACGCATCGACCTGGGCCTGGCTGTAGCGCGCATCGATCATCACGCTGAACAAGCCAGCCGCAGCGCCGTCGCCATGGTTGGCAGCGCCGCACAGGGCCCGCCAGTGGGCGTGGCCCGGGGCGCCGGGCAGTGCCGGGTGCAGCACCTGGGCCACGGCGCTCTGCTGCCGCATCCACAGCGCCAGCTGGCGTGCCGCCGCGTCGTGCGCGCGGTAACGCAAGCCTATGCTGGGCAGGGCGCGCAGCACGGCTTCTGCGTCGTTGGCGGCAATGCCCAGGCCCAGCCGCATGTGCGTGAGCTTGATTTTCATGTGCAGGGCCAGGTCGCGCGTGATGACACTGCCCATCAGCACATCGCCACCGCCGCTGGGGTATTTGGTGAGCGCATGGACCGATACATCGACCGCCAGGCTGCCGCTGCCATCCCCGCCCAGATCGAAGGGTGCAAACGCCAGGCCGGCGCCCCAGGTGTTGTCGAGTGCTGACATCACGCCCCGGGCACGGCAGATACGCACCTGTTCGCAGAGATCGGGAAACTCCATGGTCACCGACCCGGGTGCTTCCAGCCACACCAGCCGGGTTGCCGAAGTGATGCGCGCGGCCAGATCCGCGGGATCGAGGGGGTCATACAGTACGTGGCGAATGCCGAAACGGGCCAGCTCCCCGTTGGCCAGATCCTTGCTGGGGCCGTAGGCGTTGTCTGGAATCAGGACTTCATCCCCGGGCCGGAGCAAGGCCAGCGCCACGTTGGCAATCGCCGCCAGGCCGCTGGGAACCAGCACGCACTGCAGCCCGCCCTCCAGCGCGCACAGGCGCTCTTCCAGGATGAAGGTGGTGGGCGTGCCGTGCAGGCCATAGGTGTAGCCGCTCTTGTCTTTCCATTCGCGCGACCGCATCGCCGCCACGTTGGGAAAAATGACGGTGGAGGCCTTGAAAACGCCAGGCTGGGGTGCGACAAACCCGGCGGGAGGTGTGTAGGCGTGGTGGACGATGCGGGTGGCGGGGCCGAAAGCGGAGTCTTCATTCATGCCTGGCATGGTAGCGCGCGACAGCACCGTCCGACTGCCGCACGTCCGCGCCAAAGCGCATCCCCAGCGGCGCCCCCAGGATGCCGGATATCAGCTGGCGACCTTGAGGTTGTTGGTCACCGACATCACACCCTTGACGCCTTTGGCGATGGTTTCAGCACGCTCGCGGGCGCTTGCATTGGGTGCGGGGCCTGTGAGCGTGACGGCACCGGCACGGGTGTCCACATCGATCTTGAACGCACTCAGGTCGGGGTCCTTGGCCAGGCCGGCAGACACTTGCACCGTGATGGTGGCGTCATCCACGGCACCCATCGCGGCACTGCCCATTTCCTGAGCGCCCGACTGCACCTTGGCGGCACCTTCCTCCACCTTGGTTTCCGCATTCTTGAGTGCGCTTTCGGCCTTTGTCTGCGCCTCTGCGGCTGCCTGTTCGGTTTTCTGCACAGCGGAATCGAGCTTTTGTCCCACGGTGGGTTCCTCCTGCTTGCTGCAGGCGGCCAGCCCAAACGCCAGGGCACTGGCACCGAGAATGGTCCAGATGCGCTGCGAGCTGCTGTGCGGGAAATGGCGAATATTCATGTGCGACTCCTTAAAGATGGTGTGAATGTAGGCAAGCTACACACCCGCCAGGGTCGGAAAGCGCCGAATGGACTGTAGGACAACATCGCCAGTCACTACCCTCCCGCAGAGGGAGCGCGCAGCGCGGCGCGCAAGGCGCCGAGCCCGCACAACAGCGACAATAGTGGGGATGTCGATTCACCCTTTGTCCCGCTGGCTGCCTTTTCTGGCCTGGCCGCGCCCTGACCGCGCCTTGCTCAGGGGGGAGTTCTGGGCCGGCATGACCGTGGGCCTGATGCTGGTGCCGCAGGGCGTTGCCTACGCCGCCCTGGCGGGTATGCCGCTGGTAACAGGCATCTATGCCTCCCTCGTACCGGCGCTGGTGGCCGTGCTGTTCAGCGCTTCCACGCGCCTGGGAGTGGGGCCCACGGCCCTCACCAGCCTGTTGATCGGCGCGTCGCTCTCGGGCCTGGCCGAGCCCGGCAGCGCGCAGTGGGTGGCCATGGCCGCCTGGATGGCGATCCTGTCGGGCCTGCTGCAGCTGGTGATGGGACTGGCGCGCTTTGGCTGGCTGCTCAACCTCGTGACCTCGCCGGTGCTCAACGGCTTCACCCAGGCGGCGGCGCTGCTGATTCTGTCGTCTCAGCTCGGCGCGCTGACAGGTTTGCGCTCCGATCTGGGGGCCTTGTGGACGACCCCCTCGCTGGGCCACTTCGACCTGACCGCAGCAGCCTTCGGGCTGGGCAGCCTGGTGCTGCTGATGCTGGCGCGCAGGCTGCGTCCGGGTTTTCCGGCCGCGATCGTGGTGCTGGGGGCGGCCGGGGCCCTCAGCTGGGCCCTGGGCTACGCCGAGGCCGACGGCGCAGTGGTGGGCGCCTTGCCTGCCGGCCTGCCCAGTCTTTACTGGCCGGGCGTCCTGCCCTGGTCCAGCTTTGCGGCCCTGGTGATGCCGGTGCTGGTGGTCACGCTGGTGAGCTTCCTGGAGACAGCGTCCAGTGCCAAGGTGGACAGCCAGCGCTCGGGCGAGCGCTGGAACGAGAACCAGGACCTGATCGGCCAAGGCCTGGCCAAGATCAGCAGCGGCCTGTGCGGCAGTTTCGCCACCAGCGCCTCGTTCTCGCGCTCGGCCATCAACCTGTATGCCGGGGCCCGCAGCGGCTGGGCCACCGTGTTTGCCATCGCGCTGGTGCTGGTGGTGCTGCTGTGGCTGACCCCGGCGCTCTACCATGTGCCGCAATCGGTGCTGGCAGCCGTGGTGGTGACAGCCGTCACCAGCCTGATCCAACCCGCCAGCTTCCTGCGGCTGTGGCGCATTTCCCGCGTCGAGGCGGTCATCTCCGGCATCACCTTTGGCCTGACGCTGGCCACGGCCCCCCGCATGTACTGGGGTGTGCTGGTGGGCCTGCTGATGAACCTGAGCCATTTTCTCTACCAGCGCCTGCACCCGCGCATCATCGAAGTGGGGCTGCATCCCGACGGCAGCCTGCGCGACCGGCACCTGTGGCAGCTGCCGGCACTGGCGCCGCACCTGCTGGCCTTGCGCATGGACGCCGAACTCGACTTTGCCTCCGCCAGCGCACTCGAACGCCGGGTGATGGACCACCTGGCTGCACACCCCGATGTGGTGCATGTCTGCCTGCTGGCCCAGCCCATCAACCGCATCGACATGACCGGTGTGGAAACCTTCGCCAACCTGCTGGCCACCATGCGCACCCGAACAGGCACGCTGCATCTGAGCGGCCTCAAGCTTCCGGTGGAGCAGGTGCTGCGCCGCGCAGGGGTGCTGGCGCCCGGCGCGGGGCTGGCCATGTACCGCACCGATGCCGAGGCCCTGCGTGCACTGCAGCAACTGAAGGTTATGCAATGAGCGACGTGCTGCCCCCTTCATCCAGCCACCCAACCCCCTCCGTAGCGCCCACTGCAAAAGCGCTGCTGCGGACACCGGGCTGTGCCGCGTCACCGGCCCTTGCCCAGCTGGCCAATAAGATCGAATCCACGCTGCGGGTACCCAACGCCGGAGAGTGACCCCGGCGCAGTGCCCGGATGCGGGCCAGGTGCCATCGCGAAATTTCTGCCATGAATACTGTTCTGAACATCTCCTGCTACAAGTTCGTGCCCCTGCCGGATGCAGCGGCATTGCGCGATCTTCTGCACGAGCGCGCCCTGGCCGCTGCGCTCAAGGGCACCATCTTGCTGGCCCATGAAGGCATCAACATGTTTCTGGCGGGCCCGGCAGCGGCGGTGCACGGCTTTGTCGATGCCCTGCGCACCGACCCGCGCTTTGCCGACCTCGCCCCCAAGGAGAGCTGGTCAGACACCGTGCCGTTTCGCAAGATGCTCGTCAAGGTCAAACGCGAGATCATCCGCATGGACCACCCCGCGATCCAGCCCTCCGAGGGCCGGGCGCCTGCCGTCACGCCGGCCACCCTGCGCCGCTGGCTGGAACAGGGCCATGACGACACGGGCCGCCCCGTGGTGACGCTGGACACGCGCAACGCCTTCGAGGTGGATGAAGGCACATTCGACAACGCCATCGACTGGCGCATCGACAAGTTCACCGAGTTCCCCCCGGCGCTGCGGGCCCACAAGAGTGATCTGGCGGACAAGACGGTGGTGAGCTTTTGCACGGGCGGCATCCGCTGCGAAAAGGCCGCCATCCTGATGCGCGAAGAGGGCCTCACCCACGTGTACCAGCTCGAAGGCGGCATCCTGAAATATTTCGAGGAAACAGATGGCGCGCACTACCACGGCGGCTGTTTCGTGTTCGACGAGCGCCGCACGTTGGCCACCGACCTGTCCTCCGGCACCCTGCGCACCGCGCCTGAAAACGCTATTGAGAAGTGAGCAGAAAGCGCTTATCCCATAAGCGCTAGACCCTTATTTCATCAAAATACGCTCGCGCGCGGCCTGGCCACCGGCATCAGGGTTTGAAACGGCGCTCGGGCAATGGAATCCACTCCACCTCGCCCGGCACCTTGCCCATGGCCTGGTCTTCCCAGTCCTGCGCCGCCTGCACGATGCGCTCCTTGCGGCTGGAGACAAAGTTCCACCACATGTGGCGCGGCCCATCCAGCGGTGCACCACCGATGACCACGATGCGCGCACCAGCACCTGGAGGGGTCGGCGGGCTGGTCACGGCGTCTGCCGGGCAGCGCACCGTGGTACCCTGCCCCTGGGGCAGAACGCCCAGGGTGAGCGCCGGCAGGGGCGCGGCCTCGCCGTCGAGCAACAGGTCGGCATTCACGCTGTAGATCGCCATTTCGGGGGCCAGCGCGGGCAGATCCAGAGCGGCACCAGCGGGCAGTTGCACGTCCAGGTACAGCGTGGGGGCGAAAGTAGCCACGGGGGAGGTCTGCCCAAAAGCGGTGCCAATGAGCACACGCACCACGGCGTCGCCCACGCGCACCTCGGGGATGGCCCCGGCGGGCGTGTGCACAAAGGCGGGCGCCACCTCCTCGTGCTCACGCGGCAGCGCAGCCCAAAGCTGCACGCCATGGTTCACGTAGTCGCGACCGGCCAGGGTCTCGGGGCGGCGCTCGGAATGCACGATGCCACGCCCCGAGGTCATCCAGTTGATGGCGCCGGGCTCGATCTGCTGCAGGGAACCCAGGCTGTCGCGGTGCGTCATCGCACCCTCGAACAGATACGTCACCGTGGCCAGGCCGATGTGTGGATGCGGGCGCACGTCGTACTCGTCCCGCGGGTGCACCGTGACGGGGCCAAAGTGGTCAAAGAACAGAAAAGGCCCTACGGTCCTGCGCTGCAGCGAAGGCAGCAGGCGGCGCACGGTGAAGCCACCGCCCAGATCCTTGTCGTGCCCCTTCAGCCGCAGGAGAGGTTCGCCGCTCATGCCATGCGCTCCACGGTGGTGGTGATTTCCGTGGTGACGGCCGTCATGAGCTTGTGCACCGGGCATTTGTGCGCCACGGCCTGCAGCTCCTGCAGCTGGGCGTCGCTGAGATCCCCGCTGATCTGCATGCGGGCCGCAAGGCGGTAGGTGCCCGCGCGTTCGGCCGACGCGTCGCGCTCGATCACCGTGCGCACGTCGGTCACCGGGATGCCCTTGCGGCGCGCATACCAGAGCACGGTAAGGGCCTTGCACGAACCCAGCGCCGCGTCATACAGGTCGTGCGGATTGGGGCCGGCGTCGTCTCCACCCTCTTCGGCAGTGCCATCGACCACCAGCGCGTGGCTGCGGATGGTCAGCGTCTGCGCCATGGGCGCGGATGTGATGCGATTGAGCTCAATGGCCATTTCGGACTCCAAAAGGGTTCAGTGGATCAGGAACCAAGCCGCGCCGCAACCGCTGCCACGCGCTGGCCCAGCCTCCGGCCGGTTTCCAGGTCGCCGGCAAACATCTCGGACGCAGAGGCATCGGAGGGCGACTGTGCCATGGCTCCGCTGAACGCACCCAGCCAGTTCACATCGCTGCGCGTGGCCGCTTTCGCATTGGCGGGCAGGGTCCCCGCGCCCACCCACAGGCCACCGTGCTGCATGGCCAGATGGAACAGATAGTCCAGCGTGATCTGCTTGTCGCCACTGGGGCTGGCGCTGTTGGTGAAGCCCGCAAACAGCTTGTCTTTCCAAGCCTGGTTGTACCAGGGCCTGGACGAGGCATCCGCAAATTTCTTGAACTGCCAGCTGGGGCCCGCCATGTAGGTCGGGGAACCCAGGATGATGGCCTGGGCGGCCAGCAGGGTGTCCCAGCCGCCTTCGGGCAGGTTGCCGTCGGCATCAATCGCGATGAGCTGGGCATCGGCACCGGCGCCGTCGGCCACGGCCTGCGCCAGGCGCTGGGTGTGGCCATAGCCCGAGTGATAAACCACTGCAATCAGGGACATGGAGGGTGGTGCTTTCTGCGTGGAAACAAGAACTCCGGACCCCGCCCAGGGGACGGGGGCCGGACCATCGAGGCTCAGCGGCCTTCGCGCTGGCCGTCAACGCTCCAGGCGCCGGCACCAAACGCCGTCAGCGCCAGCAAGCCACCCACCACGGCGATGTTCTTGAAGAACAGCAGCTGCGTGATCATTACTTGATCGGCTGGCACCGCCCAGTAGGGATGAAAGGAGAAGCTGGCCACCAGCGTGAAGAAGGCCAGAACCAGCGCGGCAAAGCGCGTGCCAAAGCCCACGATCAGCGCCAGGCTGCCCACCACCTCGACCACTGCGGCAACGGCCGCCGCCACGGTGGGCATGGGCAGCCCCACCGAAGAGATATAGCCCACCGTGCCGGCAAAGCCGGTGAACTTGCCAATGCCCGCGGGCAGAAACAGCACGGCGAACAGCAGGCGAGACACAAGGGCCAGGGGATTTTGCAGAGAAGAAAGCATGGTGGACTCCTGAAAAAGATGAAGGAAAAAAACTCAATAACTCAAGCGGCCAGATCAAACACCAACACCTCGGCGTCGTGGCCATCGGTCAACGCCAGGGAGGACTCGTTTTCAAGCAGCGCGGCATCGCCGCCGGCCAATGGCTGGCCATTGACACGCAGCGCACCGCGCACCAGGTGCACATAGGTCTTGCGAGCCGGGTTCAGGGGCTGGGTGACGGCCTCCAGGCCATCCAGCAGCCCGGCATACAGCGCGGCATCGGCATGCACCACGACCGAGCCCTGCGCACCATCGGGAGATGCCACCAGCCGCAGCACACCGCGCTTTTCAGCGTCGGCAAAAGTCTTTTGCTCGTAGCTGGGCGCAATGCCCCGCACGTTGGGCAGGATCCATATCTGCAGGAAATGCGTGGTCTGGCCGGCAGCATGGTTGAACTCGCTGTGCGTCACGCCAGTGCCGGCGCTCATGCGTTGGACATCGCCCGGGGGAATGCCCTTCACGTTGCCCATGCTGTCCTTGTGGGCCAATTCTCCCGACAGCACATAGCTGATGATTTCCATGTCGCGGTGGCTGTGGGTACCAAAGCCGGTGCCGGATGCAATGCGGTCTTCGTTGATGACGCGCAGGTTGCCAAAGCCCATATGGCGGGGATCGTAGTAACCCGCAAACGAGAAACTGTGGAAGGAATTGAGCCAGCCATGGTCGGCGTGGCCCCGGTCTTGCGATTTACGAACAGTCAGCATGGTGATTGCTCCTTTCAAGACTCCACTGTATTGGGCGGGCCGCCATCGCGGAGCCTGCAGGATTGTCGGAATCGTTCAAAATATCTGAACTAATATTTCCGCACCATGCCCCACCCCTACGATGTTCTCACGCCGGACAGCCTTGCCATGCTACAGGTGATTTCGGAAACCGGCAGCTTTGCTGCAGCGGCCCGGCACCTGGGCCTGGTCCCCAGCGCGCTGACCTATCGGGTGCGCCAGATCGAGGACGCCCTGGATGTCCTGCTCTTTGACCGTACGGCCCGCCAGGCGCGGCCCACCGAAGCCGGCGCCGAGCTGCTGCGCGAGGGCGCACGGCTGCTGCGCGAGATCGATGCCGTGGCCAACCGAGTGCGCCGCGTGGCCACGGGCTGGGAACCCCAGTTCACGATTGCCGTGGACGGCGTGGTCTCGCCCCACACCCTGCTGGAGCTCGTGGATGCGTTCTACGCCATGGCCCCGCCCACGCACCTGAAGCTGCGCGACGGCATCATGACCGGCACCCTGGAAGCACTGACATCGGGCAATGCCGACCTGGCCATCGGCGTCTCGGTCGAGGGCTCCAACGTGGCCGGCCTGCAGCAGGGGCTGCTGGGCGAGCTTCTGTTCATTTACGTGGTGGCGCCCCACCACCCGCTGGCCTCGGTGCCCGAACCCATCACCGACGCCACCTTGCTGCAGCACCGCGCCGTGGCCGTGGCCGACTCTGCGCGGCGCGGTGGCGCCACCATGGGCCTGCTGGGCGGGCAGGACGTGCTCACCGTGGACACCATGCAGGCCAAGGTGCAGGCACAGCTGCGCGGCCTGGGCGGCGGCTTTCTGCCCGAACCCATGGTGCGCCCCTACCTGGAAGCCGGCCACCTGGTGGCGCGCCGCGTGGCCCGCCCGGAGCGCAACATGCGCATCCACTACGCATGGGGTGGACCTGGCTTCACGGCGCCCGGGCGGGCACTGCAGTGGTGGCTGAACCAGCTGCAAAGCCCGGCCACGCGCAGGGCCCTGCTGGAAAACCACCACCATTTCTGATGCCCGACCCCGCGCCGGGCGTGTAGAGTGGCCCTTGTCATATTTCTGCAGCCGACCGTCTCCGAAAGGCCTTCCATGACTTCACCTGTTTCCCGCCCCGCCAAACGGCCCCGACGCCCCGGCACCCAGGCATCAGCACCCGCACAACGCCCATCCGGCAAGGCCGCGAAGGCAGCAAAGGCACCGCGCCATTTCGCCATCATTGGCGCCGGCATGGCGGGCGTGGCCTGCGCGCGCACACTGGTGCAAGCGGGCCACCAGGTCACCATTTTTGAAAAATCGCCCCGGGCCGGCGGGCGCACCACCACCATCGATTCGCCGTTCGGCAGCTTCGATGCGGGCGCGCAATATTTCACCGTGCGGGACCCGCGCTTCGCCAAGGCGATAGAAACCGTGCCCGGTCTGTGCCGACCCTGGAGCGCCAACGCCGTGCGCGTGCTCGACGCGGCAGGCCGCGTGGCAGCGGCGGGCCTGCCTACCCGCGAACCACACTGGGTGGCCAGTCCGGGCATGAACGCCCTCGTCACCACCTGGGCCGCCCCGCTGCTGCAGGCCGGCCAGCTCATCACCGACACCCGCGTGAGCAGCATCGAACGCGACCCCCTCAACAACGCCCACTGGCAGCTGCGTACCGAAGGATCCGGCGGCGCACAGCATGTCTACGCCGGCTTCGATGCGGTGCTGCTGGCCCAGCCCGCCACGCCCGCCCAGGCGCTGCTGGCGGCTTCAGCTCTGGACACCCCTCTGACGGCCGCCCTTTCCAGCGTGCACACCGCCCCCTGCTGGACATTGATGCTCGCCTACCCACAGGCCGTGCGCCCGGGCCTGACCACCCTGGGGCCGCAGTGGAACGCCGCGCGCAGCACCCACCACCGCATTGCATGGCTGGCACGCGAGTCGTCCAAACCCGGCCGCACCACCATCGAGCGCTGGACGGTGCAAGCCAGTCCGGCCTGGTCGGCAGAACACCTCGAAGACGATGTGGAGCGCGTGCAATCGAAGCTGCTCAAGGCGTTTGCCGAGGTGACCGGCATCCGTGCGCAACCCGCCCATGCCGACACGCGCCGCTGGCGCTATGCGCAAACCACCCAGCCCCTGGGCCAGAGCCACCTGTGGGATGCCAGCCTGGCCCTGGGCGCCTGCGGCGACTGGTGCCTGGGCCACCGCCTGGAAGATGCCTTTGTGTCCGGTCTGGAGCTGGCACTCGCCGTGGCATGACGCACGGCGAAGGGGCCCAGCGGCAGACCGGCACCTACCAGGGCCGCTTTGCCCCCTCGCCCACCGGCCCGCTGCATGCGGGCTCCTTGGTCGCTGCGCTGGCCAGCTGGCTGGATGCGCGCGCCTGGAATGGCGGCCAAGGCGGGCGCTGGCTGGTGCGCATCGAGGACGTGGACACACCGCGCTGCATTCCTGGCGCTGCCGAGCTCATCCTGCAGCAGCTGGCCACCTGCGGGCTGGTGCCCGATGAACCACCGGTGTGGCAATCGACCCGCGGTGCGCTGTACCAGCAGGCGCTGGAGCAGCTCATCGTGCAAGGCCATGCCTACCCCTGTGCCTGCTCGCGCAAGGACATCGAAGACGCCCACGCGGCGCAAGGCCATGGCCGCGCGCGCCATGCCGCCTTGCCCTACCCCGGCACGTGCCGCCACGGCCTGCGCGGGCGGCCCGCGCGATCCTGGCGTTTCAACGCCACGGATTTCCTGAAAAATCAGCCGCTCGAACCCGTGGATAAGGCGCATTCAGCAATATTTTCAATAGCCAATGACACGGTGCACTGGTCGGACCGCCGCCTCGGCCCGCAGGCGCAGGACGTGGCCAGCACGGTGGGCGACTTTGTGCTGCGCCGCGCCGACGGCCTGTGGGCCTACCAGCTGGCCGTGGTGGTGGACGATGCGGCCCAGCACATCACGCACGTGGTACGCGGCGAAGACCTGGCCGACAACACGCCACGCCAGATTTTGCTGCAGCAGGCGCTGGGTGTTGCCACGCCCCGCTACCTGCACACCCCGCTGGTCTGCGGCGCCAATGGCGAAAAGCTTTCCAAGCAAAACGGCGCTGCAGCGCTCGATCTTCGCGACCCCTTGCAGGCCCTGGGCGAAGCCGCCCAGGTGCTGGGCCTGCCGGCGCTGGCGCCAGCGCACCAAAAATCACTGCCGCAGGCCCTGGAGATGTGGGTCAGCGCCTGGGCGCGAAACTACAATCGACAACCGTGATCGATCCCACCCTTGCCCCAGCCCCCGCGCACCCTGCAGCCACTGCAGCCGATGCGACCGCCGGCACACCACCTGCCGGTGTGGCCTATCCCAAAACCATCAAGAGCTTTGTGCGCCGTGCGGGCCGCACCACCACGGGCCAGGCCAAGGCCTTTGAAGACCTCGGGCCGCGCTTTGTACTGCCTTACAAGGCGGCGCCGCTCGACGCCGATGCCGCTTTTGGCCGCAGCGCCCCGCTGGTGCTCGAAATCGGCTTTGGCATGGGCGAGGCCACGGCCCATATCGCCCGCGTGCGCCCGAACGACAATTTCCTGTGCTGCGAAGTACACGAACCCGGTGTCGGCGCCCTGCTCAAGCGCATCGGCGAACAAGGCCTGACCAACATCCGCATCCTGCAGCACGATGCCGTCGAGGTGATCGACCACATGCTCGCGCCCGCGTGCCTGGACGGCATCCATATCTTCTTTCCCGATCCCTGGCACAAGAAAAAGCACAACAAGCGCCGCCTGATCCAGGCACCGCTGGTTGCCAAGCTGGCCGCGCGCCTCAAGCCCGGCGGCTACCTGCACTGCGCCACCGACTGGCAACCCTATGCCGAGCAGATGCTGCAGGTACTGGGCGCAGAGCCGCTGCTCGCCAACACCGCCCAGGGCTTTGCACCGCAACCCGAATACCGCCCCCTGACCAAGTTCGAAAACCGCGGCCTGCGGCTGGGGCACGGCGTCTGGGACGTGGTCTTCGTACGACGCCACTGAGTGCCTGCCCCCACCCGCACCGCGAGCCCCAGCAAAACTCCCCGGCCCTGCTCTGACGCCACCGACTCCAGGAGAACGGGCCGCGGCACCCGCGCCCCGGCCTATGGTGTCGGCAGGAATCGGGCTCTGGGACGGTGCCTCGGCAGGAATTCCTGCACCCGATCGTGGGCGCACCTGGTTACAGGCCACCCTGCGGTGTGGGTCAACGGCCCCAGCCGCTGACGATCACAGTTTCTGGGCAACCCAATCCTGCACCGAGGCCAGCGCTGCGGGCAACCTGGCCGCATCGGTGCCACCGGCCATGGCCATGTCGGGCTTGCCACCGCCCTTGCCACCCACCTGCTGGGCGACAAAGTTCACCAGCTCGCCGGCCTTGACCTTGCCCACGCTGTCGGCCGTCACGCCAGCGGCGATCTGCACCTTGTCGCCATCCACCGCGGCCAGCACGATGGCGGCGGTCTTGAGCTTGTCCTTGAGCTTGTCCATGGTGTCGCGCAAGGTCTTGGCGTCGGCACCCTGCAGGGCTGCGGCCAGCACCTTGAGGCCCTTGATATCGACAGCCTGCGTCACCAGCTCGTCGCCCTGGCTGGAAGCGAGCTTGCCCTTCAGTGCCGCCACTTCTTTTTCGAGCGCACGCGCATGGTCGAGCGCCTGGCCGATGCGGCCATTGAGCTCGGCCACGGGCGCCTTCAAGGTGCTGGCGGCCTGGTTCACCGTGTCTTCCAGGTTCTGCAGGTAAGCCAGCGCATTCGCGCCCGTCACGGCCTCGATGCGGCGCACGCCGGCGGCCACGCCGCCCTCGCCCACCACCTTGAACAGGCCGATGTCGCCCGTGCGCTGCACATGGGTTCCGCCGCACAGTTCGCGGCTGGTGCCGATGTCGAGCACGCGCACGGTCTCGCCGTACTTCTCGCCAAACAACATCATGGCGCCGGTCTTCTGGGCCGACTCGATGTCCATCACACGGGCCTGCGTGGGCTGGTTGGCCAGGATTTCCTCGTTCACGCGGCGCTCGATCTCGCGGATCTCGGCATCGGTCACCGCGGCGTTGTGGGCAAAGTCGAAACGGGTGCGGTCGGCATTGACCAGGCTGCCCTTTTGCTGCACATGGCTGCCCAGCACTTCACGCAGGGCCTTGTGCATGATGTGCGTGACCGAGTGATTGCGCATGGTGGCCGCGCGCACGGCGGTATTGACCTGCGCCTGCACCGTGTCGCCCACGTTCAGCGTGCCCTCTTCGAGCGTGCCGTGGTGGCCGAACACGTCGGCCTTGATCTTGAGCGTATCGCCCACCGCAAAGCGGGCCGAGCCGCTGGTGATGACGCCTTCGTCGCCCACCTGGCCGCCACTTTCGGCGTAGAACGGCGTGGTATCGAGCACCACCACACCGTTTTGACCGGCCTTCAGGACAGCAGCGCTGGTGCCATCGACGTAGATAGCTATGATTTTTGCAGTCTCTGCCAGATGATCGTAGCCCGTGAACTGGTTGGCGGCACCCGCGTATTCCAGCGCCTTGTCCATCTTGAACTTGCCAGCGGCACGGGCCTGGGCCTTCTGCTTTTCCATGGCCGTCTTGAAGCCGGTCTCGTCCACTTCCACATCGCGCTCGCGGCACACGTCGTTGGTCAGGTCGAGCGGGAAACCGTAGGTGTCGTGCAGCTTGAAGGCCACGTCGCCGGGCAGCACCTTGGCACCGCCGTCCAGCGCTGCATCGAGGATTTCCATGCCATTGGCCAGCGTTTCAAAAAAGCGCTCTTCCTCGGCCTTGAGCACGTCGGTGATGCGCTGCTCCTGCGCACGCAGCTTAGGGTAGGCATCGCCCATCACGCGCACCAGATCGGCCACCAGCTTGTGGAAGAACGGCGTCTTCTGGCCCAGCTTGTAGCCGTGGCGGATGGCGCGGCGCACGATGCGGCGCTGCACGTAGCCACGGCCTTCGTTGCTGGGGATCACGCCGTCGCTCACCAGGAAGGCGGTCGCGCGGATGTGGTCGGCGATCACGCGCAGACTCTTGTTGTTGAGGTCGGTCACGCCGGTTTCGCGCGCCGCGGCCTTGATGAGCGCCTCGAACAAGTCGATCTCGTAGTTGCTGTGCACGTGCTGCAGGATGGCAGCCAGGCGCTCCAGGCCCATGCCGGTGTCCACGCAGGGGGCGGGCAGCGGCGTGACGGCGCCGGTCTCGTCCATGTTGAACTGCATGAACACGTTGTTCCAGATCTCGATGAAGCGGTCGCCATCTTCATCGGGACTGCCCGGAGGGCCGCCGGGGATGTGGTCGCCGTGGTCGTAGAAGATTTCGCTGCACGGGCCGCAGGGGCCGGTGTCGGCCATCATCCAGAAGTTGTCGCTCTTGTAGCGGCCGCCCTTGTTGTCGCCGATGCGGATCACACGCTCCGGCGGCAAGCCGATCTCCTTGGTCCAGATGTCATAGGCCTCGTCGTCCTCCTGGTACACCGTGGCCAGCAGGCGGTCGGCGGGCAGCTTGTAGACCTCGGTCAGCAGCTCCCAGGCCCACTTGAGCGACTCGCGCTTGAAATAGTCGCCAAACGACCAGTTGCCCAGCATCTCGAAAAACGTGTGGTGGCGCGCGGTGTAGCCCACGTTTTCCAGGTCGTTGTGCTTGCCGCCCGCACGCAGGCAGGCCTGCACGGACACCGCCCGGTTGTAGGGGCGCTTGTCGGTGCCCAGAAACACGTCCTTGAACTGCACCATGCCCGAGTTGGTGAACATCAGCGTGGGATCGTTACCAGGCACCAGCGGGCTCGATGCCACGACGGTGTGGCCCTTGGAGGCAAAAAAGTCCAGAAAGGTCTTGCGGATGTCGGCAACGGTGAAAGTGGGAGTCATGGGCTTTTTCTTCACGAACAGAGATGCTGCGGCAGGCCTGCCCGCAGGCGAACAGGGGATTTTAGGGGGTTTCACGCACGCCCATCCCCACCCCTTCTGCCCAGCCCCCACCCTGAAACACGGCGTCAACCCTGCCGGGAGGTCATTTCGAGTTTCACGATGCGGCCGTCCACGGGATGGTGGACGATCTCGACGCGGTTGCCGTCCTTGTCCCAGCCATGCATCTTGTAGCAGTTGGCTTTGGTGGTGGCGAAACGCTCGATCGAGTAGCCGGCATCCACCAGCTTTTGCAGCATTTGCGCCTGCGTCAGCCGGGTGTCCTTCTGGGTCGCGGTGCACGATGGCGAATCGGCAAAGGCGGATGTACCAAGCAGCAGTGCAGCGGCTGCGGCGCAAAGGGTACGAGTCTTCATGATGATCTCCTGTTGGCATGCCGGATTGGCATGGAGGCCATTGTGAAAACGCCCCCTGAAGATCGCCTGAACACACCGCGCCCTGACCCTGCGCTGCGCCCGCTTTTGCCGGGTGCTACGCTCTGTCCTTTACCCACCCACACGAGACAGCCATGGACACCAAAGCCTCTCCCCTCGCCCAGCTCAACGACCCCAGCCTGCTCAAAACCGACGCGCTCATCAACGGCCAGTGGGTGGCGGGCGCCAGCCGCTTTGCCGTGCACGACCCGGCCACGGGCCTCCAGCTTGCCGACGTGGCCAACCTCGGCCCGCAGGATGCCGAAGCGGCCATTGCCGCCGCCAACGCCGCCTGGCCTGCCTGGCGTGCCAAGACGGCCAAGGAGCGCAGCATCATCCTGCGCAAGTGGTACGACCTGCTCATGGCCCACCAGGATGACCTGGGCCGCATCATGACCGCCGAGCAGGGCAAGCCGTTCCCCGAAGCCAAGGGCGAAGTGGCCTATGGCGCCAGCTTTGTGGAGTGGTTTGCCGAAGAGGCCAAGCGCGTCAACGGCGAGACCCTGCCCCAGTTCGACAACAACCGGCGCCTCTTGGTCCTGAAGCAGCCCATCGGCGTGTGCGCCGCCATCACGCCCTGGAACTTCCCCCTGGCCATGATCACGCGCAAGGTGGCCCCGGCCCTGGCCGCGGGCTGCCCGGTGGTCATCAAGCCGGCAGAGCTGACGCCGCTCACGGCCCTGGCCGCCGCCGAGCTGGCGGTGCGCGCAGGCATTCCGGCGGGCGTGCTCAACATCCTCTCGGCCGATGCCGCCAACTCGATTGCCATCGGCAAGGTGCTGTGCGCCAGCGACGTGGTGCGCCACATCAGCTTCACCGGCAGCACCGAGGTGGGCCGCATCCTGATGGCGCAGTCGGCCCCCACGGTCAAGAAGATGAGCCTGGAGCTGGGCGGCAACGCGCCCTTCATCGTGTTTGACGATGCCGATATCGACAGCGCCGTCGAAGGGGCGTTTGCCAGCAAATACCGCAACGCGGGCCAGACCTGCGTGTGCTCCAACCGCTTCTATGTGCAGGAAGGCGTGTACGACGCCTTCGTGGCCAAGTTCGCTGCCAGGGTGAAGACGGCCAAGGTGGGCAACGGCTTCGAGGATGGCGTGAACCAGGGCCCGCTGATCGAGGAAGCAGCCCTCGTGAAGGTACAGCGCCATGTGGACGACGCCATTGCCAAGGGTGGCCAGGTGGTCGCCGGGGGCCAGCGCCTGAAAAACCTGGGAAGTGGCCAGTTCTTCGAGCCCACGGTGGTGTCCAATGCCTCGGCCGACATGCTGTGCGCACGCGAGGAAACCTTCGGCCCCTTCGCCCCGGTGTTCAAGTTCAAGACCGAGCAGGAAGCCATAGCCGCGGCCAACGCCACCGAGTTTGGGCTGGCCAGCTATTTTTACAGCCGCGACGTGGGCCGCATCTTCCGCGTGAGCGAGGCGCTCGAATACGGCATGGTCGGCATCAACGTGGGCATCCTGGCCACCGAGCATGTACCGTTTGGCGGCGTCAAGCAGTCCGGCCTGGGCCGCGAGGGATCGCACCATGGCATGGATGACTATGTGGAGATCAAGTACCTGTGCATGGGCGATATCCAGAAATAGGCGAATTGCCTGGATAGCTCTGTTTTTTTATAGCTTGCAGCGCTTATTGCGTAAGCGCTGCATGCCAAAAATTTCCAAAACCGGCAGCTTCCCCTGGGCCAGGGATCTGCCGGTTTCCTCATCCCGGCGGCCGCGCAAGAAAATCAGCCCCGGGGAGCTGCCTATAATTCGCTGCTTCGCGGGTGTAGTTCAATGGTAGAACGGCAGCTTCCCAAGCTTCATACGAGGGTTCGATTCCCTTCACCCGCTCCAGTTTTCATGGCTTCCAGCACTCTCCCGGCAAGGGCTGCCAGCACATTTCGCTGAAAACTGCCCCCCTTCTCGTTTCCCGCAATTTCCCGCCGATGAGGCCGCTGTCGCTCAAGCCACGGGCAGCACCAGGCGCTGCTGGCTTTCGAACGCCCGCGGTTCTCCGGTGAGCGGATCGACAAACTCCAGCGAGCGCGCCAACAGCTGCAGCGGGCGCGAGTAGTCACCCTCGGGCGGATCGTTGACGACCGGGTAGAACGGGTCGTTGCGCAGCGGCAGGCCCAGGGCGGCCATGTGCACGCGCAGCTGATGGCGCTTGCCCGTGATGGGCGACAGGCGGTAGCGCGCCCAGCTACCCGCCACCTCCAGCAGCTGCATGTGGGTGTGGCTGTTGGGCTCGCCGGGCGCTTCCTGCATGCGAAAGAACTGAGGGCTTTCCTCCAGCCGGCTGGCGTGCTCGCGCGGGAAGACCAGGTCCGCCCGCCAGGGGGCAATCGCGTCGTAGTGCTTGGTGATCTGGCGGTCGCGAAACAGCGCCTGGTAGGCGCCGCGTGTGCGCTGCTGCACCGAGAGCAGCACCAGCCCGGCGGTGTCGCGGTCGATGCGGTGCAGCGGTGACAGCTGTGGCAGCCCGAGCTGGCGCTTGAGCCGCACCAGCAGCGTGGCGTGCAGATAGCGGCCCGAGGGCGTCACGGGCATGAAGTGCGGCTTGTCGGCCACCACCAGGTGCTCGTCCTGGTACAGCACCGTCTCGCTGAACGGCAGCACCGGCTCCGCGGGCAGGCTGCGGTAGTAATACAGGCGCAGGCCGCCTTCGAATGGCCGTTCTGGCGCCACCGCCTGCCCGCGCTCATCCACCACCTCGCCCGCCAGCATGCGCTGGCACCACGCATCGCGCGCCACCACCGGCAAGCGCTGGGCCAAAAAATCCAGCATGCTGCCCTGACCGCGCGAGGGCAGCACCACGCAACTGGGACTCACGCCGTCGCGCACGGGCAGTACATGGGGGTGGTGGGGGTTGTGCATGGCGTGCGGATTTTAGGAGGCTGTAGGACAACTGCGCCAATGGGCCCTTTGGCGCGCAAGATCGGCCAAAAACCGCGCGCTGCGGGCTAGCATGACGATTCCATGACAGAACTCCCGACGGATTCCCGCACCGCACAGTCCTTGTCAGCGCCCCCGCCACCGCATCGGCGCAGGCTGCGCACGGCAGTGGGCATGGCCGGTGCGTTGGTGGGCTTGCTGCTGATCGGCGCCATCGTGCTCGGCCAGTTGAACTGGAACCATGCCAAACCCTGGCTCAACCAGACGATCAGCGACGCCACGGGCCGGCACTTTGCCGTGGAAGGCGATCTCACCGCCTCCTGGCAATGGCCGCAGCCACTCGATACGGGCTGGCGCCGCTGGGTGCCAGGCATCACGCTGCAAGGCACGCAGCTGGTCATGCAAGACCCGCCCGGTTTTGCCCGCCCCGGCAAGGCCGCCGCCCCCCGGCCGATGGCCAGCGCCGAGATGGCACGGGCATCGCTGCGCCTTTGGCCCCTGCTGGCGCGCGAAGTGGCCATCGACACCCTTGAACTCACCGGGCCCGACATCGCCCTGGCCCGCCTCGGCGATGGCCGCAACAACTGGACCCTGGAGCGCCAGCGCGCACCCGACGACCTCACGCCGCGCTGGACGGTCCACATCGATCAGCTGGTGGTGCGCCAGGGGCAGCTGGCCTACACGGATGCCGGCAGGGGCCTGGACCTGCAAGCGCACATCGACACCATCGACGAAGCCGCACCGCCCCCCGAGGCCGGCGGCCCGGCAATGCCCGCCTCGGCCACCGCCCGCGCAGCCACCGCCCCGATCTACGGCGTGCGCTTTGACCTGAAAGGCACCCTGGGCAAGGCCCGCATCGCGGGCCAGGGCAAGGCAGGCCCCGTGCTCACGCTGCGCGACAAGGAGGTGAACTACCCGCTGCAATTCACCGCCAGGGCAGGCAGCGTGGAGACCGCCGTGCAAGGCATTCTGGCCAACCCCGGTGCGCTGTCGGGCATGGATCTGCAGGTGATGCTCAAGGGCGCCAGCATGGCCGACCTGTATGCGCTGACCGGCCTGGTGCTGCCGAACACGCCCGCATTTCAGACCCGGGGCCGGCTGCAGGGCAGCCTGCAACCAGGCCAGGCGGTATGGGACTACCGCGACTTCACCGGCACCTTGGGCCAGAGCGATCTGCATGGCAACCTGCGCTTTGTCTCGGGTACCCCGCGCGGCAAGCTGTCGGGCAGCGTCACCTCCCGGCAATTGCGCCTGGCGGATCTGGGACCGGTGCTCGGCACAGCCGCCACGCCTTCTTCCAAGGCGGGCCGCAGCGGCAAGGTGCTGCCCGATGCCGCGTTTGCCACCGACCGCTGGAGCGCCATGGACTTGGACCTGAAATTCTCGGGCCAGCGCGTGATCCGGCCTGACAGCCTGCCGCTCGAAGACCTCAGCGTGCATGCCCTGCTCAGCGATGCGGTGCTGCGCCTGGATCCCCTGCGTTTCGGCGTGGCCAGGGGCCAGATCAAATCCAGGGTGGTACTGGACAGCCGCAGCAAACCGCTGACCGCGCGCATGGACACGCGGGTGCAGAACCTGCGGCTGGCCGCGCTCTTTCCCGAGGTCGAGCTCACCAGAAAAAGCCTGGGCCAGCTCGATGGCGCCCTGGCGCTCAACGGTCAGGGCAACTCGGTGGCGCAATGGCTGGGCACCAGCAGCGGCGAGGCGCGCCTGTATGTGCGCGACGGCACCCTGAGCCGCGAACTGCTGAACCGCGCAGCGCTCAACGTGGGCAGCATTGTGGTGGGCAAACTGTTTGGCCAAGACAAGGAGGTGCAGCTGCGCTGCGCCGTGGCCGACCTGGCCGTGCGCGAAGGCGTGGCCACCGTGCGCACCGGCAAGCTCAGCACCAGCGAGGCCATCGTGGACGCCAGCGGCACCATCAACATGGCGCAGGAGCGCCTGAACCTGCACATCCAGCCCGAATCGCTGCAGTGGAAGTTCTTCTCGCTGCGCACCCCGCTCTATGTGCGCGGCAGCTTTGCCCAACCCGACGTGGGCGTGCAACCCGGCCCCCTGCTGCTGCGCGCAGGCGCCGCGCTTGCCGCCGTGGTGGCGGCCCCTGCGGCCCTGGCGCTGCTGCCCGTGACCGTGCCGGGCGCCGACGACGATGCGCAGTGCACGCCTTTGCTGGCGCAGGCCAGGCAGCCGGTGAAGGCGGGCCGGGCGGGCAGGCCGGCGGCGCGCTGAAAAGTGGCTGCGCTGCGGTGGTGCGGCAGTATTTGTGCGATCCGATCCCTCTTGTTTGGATCGTTCGAAGCGTTTTCTGCGGGAGCGCTCCATACCATTTCAACGCCATTTCCGTAAACGGAACGGCGCACCGCCGGTGGTCGGGTTCAATGGAAATCCCGGCTGCCCTGCAGCGCCTGCGCCATGCGGCCCAGCAGCGGTGTGAGGTCTTTGCAGCGCTGGGCCACCAAGTGGCGCACCACGGCCTGGCCGCCGGGGCCATGGGCGCTGCATTGCCACAGGCCCTCCACCGCCAGCAGTTGCGAGCCGAGCAGCGCCTGGCGCCAGGTCTCGACCAGCGCGGGCCAGACGATCACGTTGACCGGGCCGGTCTCGTCCTCCAGCGTGACAAACATCGTGCCCTTGGCCGTGCCGGGGCGCTGGCGCACGGTGACGATGCCACAGGCGCGCACCTTGCGACCGTGGGGGACGCTGTGCAATTGCAGAGCGGTCTGCAAACGCCAGCGCGCCAGGCGCGGACGCAGCAGGGCCAGCGGGTGGCGGCGCAGCGTGAGACCGGTGGCGGCGTAGTCGAACACAATTTCTTCGCCCTCGGGCGCGGCGGGCAGGGCCAGCGGCGCTTCGTGCACCGGTACCTCGCGCCACAGGGCGGGGGCGGTGTGCTGCGCGGCCGCCTCCCACATCTGCTGGCGCCGGTGGCCCGACAGGCTGGCCAGCGCATCGGCGGCGGCCAGGGCCTGCAGGTCTTGTGTACCCAGCTGGGCGCGCAGGGCCAGGTCTTCTGTGCTGGTGAACGGCGCAGCGGCACGGGCCTGCACCAGGCGCTGCGTGGCGCTGGCCTGCAGGCCGCCGACCAGGCGCAGGCCCAGGCGCACGGCCGGTTGCGGCAGCGGCGGCGTGGGCAGCCCCCTGGCGGGCCGCAGGCGTTCGGCCGGGCCTTCGAGCGTGCAATCGCTGTCGCTGCAGGTCACGTCGATGGGCAGCACGCGCACGCCGTGGCGGCGCGCGTCCTGCACCAGTTGCGAAGCGGTGTAAAAGCCCATGGGCAGCGCGTTGAGCAGCGCCGCCAGAAAACACGCGGGCTCGTGGCACTTGAGCCAGCTGCTGGCATAGGCCAGCAGGGCAAAGCTGTGGGCATGGCTTTCGGGAAAGCCGTATTCGCCAAAACCGAGCATCTGCTGGAAGATGGCTTGCGCAAACGCGGGGCGGTAGCCCTTGGCCAGCATGCCTTTCACCAGGGGTTCCTCGAACCGGTGCACGCCGCCCTTGCGCGTCCAGGCCGCCATGGAGCGGCGCAGGTCATCGGCCATGCCCGGCGTGAAGTCCGCCGCAATCATGGCGATCTGCATCACCTGCTCCTGGAAGATCGGCACGCCCAGCGTGCGCGCCAGGGCGGCTTCGAGCTCGGGCTTTTCGAGCTGCAGCGCCTCACCCCTGCGCCGGCGCTCACGCGCCTGCAGGTAGGGGTGCACCATGCCGCCCTGAATGGGCCCGGGCCGCACGATGGCCACTTCGACCACCAGGTCGTAGAACACGCGCGGCTGCAGGCGCGGCAGCATGCTCATCTGCGCGCGGCTCTCGATCTGGAACACGCCAACGGTGTCGGCGGCGCAAATCATGTCGTAGGTGGCGGCATCCTCGCGCGGGATGTCGGCCAGGCCCCAGCGTTCGCCGCGCAGCGCAGCACGCAGATCCAGGCAGCGGCGCAACGCGCTGAGCATGCCCAGCGCCAGCACATCGACCTTGAGCAGGCCCATGGCATCGAGGTCGTCCTTGTCCCACTGGATGACGCTGCGCCCTTCCATGCTGGCGGGCTCCACGGGCACCAGCCGCGTGAGCTTGCCCTGGGTGAGCACAAAGCCGCCCACATGCTGGCCCAGGTGGCGCGGAAAGCCCTTGAGCTGCGCGGCCAGCTCCAGCCACAGCGCGGCCTGGTGCGCCGACAGCGGCACGCCCCGGTCGCCAGCCAGCTGCTGCAGGCGGTCGGCGGCCATGTCTTCGTCAAACCAGTGGTGGTCTTTGGCAAAGGCATCGACCAGCACCGGTGCCACGCCCAGCGCCTTGCCCACGTCGCGCAGGGCGCTGCGCGTGCGGTAGCTGGTGACCACGGCGGTGATGGCGGCGCGCTCGCGGCCGTATTTGGCGTAGATGTACTGGATGACCTCTTCGCGCCGGTCGTGCTCGAAGTCCACATCGATGTCCGGCGGCTCGCTGCGCTCCTTGCTGATGAAGCGCTCGAACAGCAGGTGCGAATCCTCGGGGTTGACCGCCGTGATGCCCAGCACATAGCAGACCACCGAGTTGGCGGCCGAGCCCCGCCCCTGGCACAGGATGCCCCGGCTGCGCGCAAAGCGCACGATGTCGTGCACGGTCAGGAAGTACATCTCGTACTGGCAGTGCGCAATCAGCGCAAGCTCCTTGTCGATCTGCGCGGCAATCCAGTCGGGCACCCCCTGGGGATAGCGGCCTTGGGCCCCCTCTTGTGCCAGCCACGCCAATGCCTGGGCAGGCGTCATGCCGGCGGGCACGGTCTCTTGCGGGTAACGGTATTTGATTTCATCCAGGCTGAAGCTGCAGCGCGCGGCCACCGTGAGCGTGGCGGCCAGCAGTTCGGGCGGGTAGATGCCGGCCAGGCGCACGCGCTGGCGCAAATGGCGTTCGGCATTGGGCTGCAGCGCAAAGCCGCATTCGGCCACGCTGCAGCCCCGCCGCACGGCGGTGATCACGTCCTGCAACGGCTTGCGCGAACGGGCATGCATGTGCACATCGCCCGCTGCCACCAGCGGCAGGCCCAGCGCCGCGCCCGCGCGCTGCAGCGTGGCCAGCCACAGGCTGTCGTCGGGGGCCAGGTGCAGCTCTGCCGCCAGCCAGAGGTGGGCATCGAAATTTGAACAAAATTGACCTATAGCGCTTGATATGCAAGCGCTGAAAGCTACAAAATCAGAAGCATCAAAGCACTCGCGGCGGGGGACGAGCAGCAGCTCGCAGCCCTCCAGGAGGTTGAACGGGCTGCCCGGGCCGACCTGGTATTGCCCCTTGGGCACCGCCGCCCGCGCTGCGGTGATGAACTCGCACAGATTGCCCCAGCCCTCGCCATCCCGAGCCAGGGCCACCAGGCGCAGCTTTCCCCACGCAAACTCGCTGCCCACGATAAGGTGCAAGCCCCATTCCCTGGCGGCCTCCCAGGCGCGCACCACGCCTGCCACCGAGCATTCATCGGTCAGCGCCAGGGCCCGGTAGCCCAGTTGGGCAGCACGCGCCACCAGCTCTTTCGGATGGGAGGCGCCGCGCTGGAAACTGAAGTTGGACAGGCAATGCAGCTCGGCATAGCCCGGCAAGGGCGCAGGGGACGGCACTGTGACAGACGCCATGGCCTTAGAGACTGTTCTCGATCTCGCAGGGGATCGCGGGGGAGATCGTGAACAGGCTCTTACCCATAGACGCCGTGCAGGAACCAGCGGTGCGGCTGCGCGGCCGTGAACGCGCTTTGCATCGCGCCCTCCTGCATCGCGCCGCCAGCGGGCGGCACCCACCGCTCGCGGAACACCCACACCAGCCCCGCCACATCGTTGTGCGCCACAAAATAATCGCGCAGCGCCAACCCCGCACAGGAATGGCCCGGGTCGCCAGCGCCCTCGCCTGCGGCCGACCACCAGCCCGCCTCGAACCGGTGCGGCCCCGCCAGCAGGCGCAGCAAGCCGTGGTGACAGGGACGGTTGCCCTGCACCGCCAGCCGCCGGGGTGGGCGCAGCAGCCAGGTGGGCCACAGGGTGGCGTCGGGGGCATGCGTGTCGGCGGCAGGGGTGCCGGGGTGGGCGCGGTCATGGTTCAGCACCTCGGTCGCCGGGCGCCATTGCTGCATGTGCTCGGGCCGGTGGTCGGCCTGCAGCACGGGGGCCACCACCTGGCTGGACCCCAGGCGGGCCGACAGGCGCTCCAGCAACTGGTGCAAGGCCTCGCCTGGCGCTGAAGCCGGGTCGTCACGGCCACCGCCCACAAGATCGCCGGGCGGCAGCAGGCTCGCGCTGCGGTGCGGCAATGGGGCCGACTCCAGCAGGCGCAGCGTGATCTGGTTGACCGGTGCCGCCAGGGCCGTGCGCGCCAGGTTTTCCGACAGCAGGCGCCGCAGGTGCGCCATGTCCTGCGTGGCCTGGGCGGTGCGCACCGGCAGGGCCTGCGTGGGGGCAATGGCCACACCGTCGATGCGCCGCAGGTCGTGGCGCCAGGCCAGCTCCAGCGCCACTGCGCCCTGCTGCCGCGCCTGCAGCCAGCCCTGCAGGGCCGCGAGGCAGCGGCTGGCACTCCAGAGCAGCGCATCGGCCGATTCGGCCAGTGCGGGCAGCTCGGCGGTCAGCACAAACTGCTCGGGCAGCTCCAGCCAGGCGTGGGCTTCGGGAGCGTCGCCCAAGGCCTGGTCCAGCACCCGCAACACCTGGCCACCAAAACGCCTGGCCACCCCGGCACGCGGCAGCGCCCGCAACGCCCCCCAGGTGCGACAACCCATGCGCTCCAGGCTGGCCACATGCGGGCGCAGTGCGGTCAGCGTGTGCAAGGGCAAGCCGTCCACACCCGGCTCCACGCCCTGCCCTGGTGGCACACGCCCCGCCTGCGCCATACGCAACCAGGCCTGCGCCACCAGGGCTGTCGGCCCGCAGCCCCACGCCGTCTGTGTGCCTGGTGGTTGCACCCGCACTTCCCGGGTGGCCGTGTGTGCAGGCGGTCCGCCAGATGCATCGGCCCAGGCCTGCAGCACCTGCGCCCGCAAGGCATCGCGCCCGCCCCAGAGCCGCTCGGTGGTGGACACCTCCAACAGCACGGCGTCGCCATCCACCAGGGCCACGCGCGGCGTAAAGCGCAAAGCCCACCAGCCCGCCGCCGCGGCTTGCACAGCGGCGCCCGGAGGTGCCGCAGGCTCATCGCACCATGGCAACGGCAGTGCGATCCAGTGCATGGCCCCTCCTCTCTGGCGCGCCCCGCCCAGGCGCCAGCACCGGACGCATAGTCAGCGCTGGCACCGCACTGTGACGCACCGCTGTTGCACCGGTCACCCCCTGCGCTGCGCGCCGCCGCGCGGCCTGCGCCGCCAGCACCTGGGCCAGACGGGGGTGGCAGCCCGGCAGATCCAGCCCCTGCACCAGGGGCGGCCCTCGGCGCTTGAGGATCTGCACCTGCATGCCAGGCGATAGGACGGCATCCCCTGGCAGGGCCAGCCCCTGCACCTGCAGCCGCAGCAAGGCCGGCGACGCCTGCGGTGCGGCACGGACCGGGCGAAACACCCACAGCAACTGCTGTTGTTGCGCCGCCGCCAGCTGCAAGCGGCGCAAGGCCGCAGGGAGTGCCTGCGGCAGCCAGGCCATGACGGCCAGCACATCGCGGCAGCGCAGCGCCTGCTCGGCCGCCCAGAGCGCCGCCTTGGCGTTGTCGGGCCGCACGACGCACAAGCGCTGTGCCGGCAACCCCTGCGCCCTGAGCGCCGGGCCAAAGGGCTCGCACGGTGGCGCCACCACCACCACGGCCCCCACGCGCCGAGCCACTGCCTGCGCCAGTGCAGGCAGCACCAGTTGCCATTCGTGCAGGCCCACCATGGGTTGCAATACCTCGCTCATCGCCCCCACGGGCCAGCCACCGCCCGGCAGTTGCGCATCCAGCAGCGCGTATCCGGTGGGCTGCGCGGACTGCGGGCCCGCGCCCAATGCGTCTGCATGCCAGACACCAGGCATGGCGGACGGCAAATCGAGCGCAACCCGCAAAGTGGAGCGTGGCGCAATCATGGTGGTGGCAAGGGTTCAGAAGACAGGAATACTGTGAATATACACAGTATTCCTGTCTTCCACCACCAACCACCCAGCCAGAAGAAAAGAGACGCTTTGGGGCCGCTACAACATGCGCATCACCCCATCGCACCAGTCGGCCACAGTGCTTCACGCCCACCAGAGCCACTTCGGCCAGGCCCACGGCCTCGCCTTGCCACTGTTCGAGCAGATCGCCCTGGTGCCCAGGGTGGGAGCCAGCCGGCCTCGATCAACGCCTTTTGCCATGCCTGCAGCCGGGTGTCGGCAAAGGCGAGCGCGCGGCCGGCCTCCTGCCTGGCGGAGGCCGGCAAGCTTGCCTGGACTGTTTCCACTGCGCAAAGGCGTCCGCCAGCAAAAGGCCCGCTTGCGCGGGCCCGTGCTATGGCAGGTCAAGCAGTGCCTTCAGGGCAGCAGCGTGACACCCGTCTTGGCCTGGAGGGCATCGAACGTGACGCCCGGCGCCAGCTCCACCACCTTGAGGCCCAGCGGCGTCACGTCCATCACGGCCAGGTCGGTGATGATGCGGTCGACCACGCCCACGCCCGTGAGGGGCAGCGTGCACCGGGGCAGGATTTTCAGGTCTTCGGTGCCGTCTTTCTTGCGCGCCACATGCTCCATGAGCACGATCACACGCTTGACGCCGGCCACCAGGTCCATGGCGCCGCCCATGCCCTTGACCATCTTGCCGGGGATCATCCAGTTGGCCAGGTCACCCTGCTCGCTGACCTGCATGGCGCCCAGGATGGACAGGTTGATCTTGCCGCCGCGGATCATCGCGAAGGACTGGTCCGAACTGAAGATGGACGAGCCGGGGATGGTGGTCACGGTCTGCTTGCCAGCGTTGATGAGGTCGGCATCCACCTTGTCCTCGGTGGGGAAGGCCCCGATGCCCAGCATGCCGTTCTCGGACTGCAGCCACACCTCCTTGTCACCGGTGAAGTTGGCCACCAGCGTGGGAATGCCGATGCCCAGGTTCACATAGAAGCCGTCTTCGAGTTCTTGGGCCGCACGGGCGGCCATCTGGTCTTGGGTCCAAGGCATGGTTCAGGCTCCTGTTGTCTCGGTGATCGTGCGCTTCTCGATGCGCTTTTCAGGGTGGGCGTTGAGCACGATGCGGTGCACATAGATGCCGGGCAGGTGAATCTGGTCGGGGTCGATCGCGCCCGTCTCCACCACCTCTTCCACCTCCACGATGCAGGTCTTGCCGGCCATGGCGGCGGCCGGGTTGAAGTTGCGTGCCGTCAGGCGAAACTGCAGGTTGCCCGACTGGTCGGCGCGCCAGGCCTTGACCAGCGACACTTCGGGCACCAGCGAGCGCTCCATCACATAGGTTTCGCCATCGAACTCGCGCAGCTCCTTGCCCTCGGCCACGATGGTGCCCACGCCGGTCTTGGTGAAGAAGGCCGGGATGCCCGCGCCACCCGCGCGCAGCTTCTCGGCCAGCGTACCCTGGGGCGTGAATTCCAGCTCCAGTTCGCCCGCCAGGAACTGGCGCTCGAATTCCTTGTTCTCGCCTACATAGGACGAGATCATCTTCTTGATCTGGTGCGTTTCGAGCAGCTTGCCCAGGCCAAAGCCGTCCACGCCCGCGTTGTTGGAGATCACGGTGAGGTTCTTCGCCCCCGAATCGCGCAGCGCATCGATGAGTGCCTCGGGAATACCGCACAGGCCGAAGCCGCCCACGGCCAGCAACTGGCCATCGGCCACCACGCCTTCAAGGGCCTTGGCTGCGGAAGGAAATAACTTTTTCACCACGATCTCCTTGATAGTTTTGATGCGCTACGATACTACGTAGATGGATAAGTAGTACCCCGTAAAGATTTGCACTATGGACGTTGATTACAGACTGGCATTCGAATTTGCCCCCGTGGGTCTGGTCCTCTCGCGCAACCGCACCATGGTGGACTGCAACCGGCTTGTCTGTGAAATGTTTGGCGCCTCGCGCGAAGTGCTGATCGGGCAATCGTTCGAGGTGCTCTACCCCAGCACCGACGAGTACGAACGCCTGGGGGCGCACATGGAACCCATTTTGAACGCCAAGGGCCACTATGCCGACAGCCGCATCATGAAGCGGGCCAACGGCGAAGTGTTCTGGTGCCACGTGTCGGGCCGCGCCCTCAACCGCGAAGCCCCCCACGAATCGGGCATCTGGAGCTTCGAAGACCTCAGTTCGCAGCGCACCGTCAAGGCCGAACTCACGGGGCGCGAACGCGAAGTGGCCGCCAAGCTGCTGGAAGGCCTGACCTCCAAGGAAATCGGCAAGACCCTGGAGATCAGCCACCGCACCGTGGAAATCTACCGTGCCCGCCTGATGCGCAAGTACAACGCCTCCACCGCGGCCGATCTGGTGCACAAGCTGGTGGCGGGAGCATAGGCTCCCCCTGAGTCGCTTCGCGCCTTCCCCCTGAGGGGGACACTACCACTGGCCTGGCCAAGCCAGTTCTACGGGCGACAGGAAGCAGTCCAAGCGCAAGAGCGCACCGTCAGCCCTTTCCATGACCGTCCACCACCTCGGACGCTGTGCGAAAAGCCTCCACCGCGGCCGGCAGGCCGCAGTAGATGCTGGCATGCAGCAGCACTTCCTGAAGCTCCTGGGCCGTGGCGCCATTGTTGAGCGCACCGCGCACATGGCCCTTGAGCTCGTGCTGCCGGCCCAGTGCCGTGAGAAATGCCACCGTGATCAGGCTGCGCGTTTTCATTTCCAACCCCGGGCGCTGCCACACATCGCCCCAGGCATTGCGGGTGATGAACTCCTGGATGGGCTGGGTGAACGCCGTGGCATTGCCAAAGGCCTTGGCCACGAAGTCCTCGCCCATGACCTGCTTGCGCGTGGCCAGTCCTTGCTCAAAGTCTTTGGTGGATGGGGGTTGCTGCGTCATGCGGGCTCTCCTGTTCGATCGGGGCCGCCATGGTATCCGCCTCCATCATGCGCAAAAAGAAACGCCCCCTGCGGCATCCATCAGGACTCGCAGGGGGCGTTGGCCATTCGCTCAGGCCTTGTCAGGCAGGGTGCAGCGCCAGGTCAAAACGGTCCAGGTTCATCACCTTGGTCCAGGCTGCAACGAAGTCCCGAACGAACTTGTCGTGCGCGTCGGCACTGGCATACACCTCGGCCAGGGCACGCAGCACCGAGTTGGAGCCAAACACCAGATCGTTGCGGGTGGCGGTGTATTTCACCGCGCCGCTCCTGCGGTCCCGGCCCTCGAACACCTCTGCGCTGCTGTCCGACGCTTTCCAGACGGTGCCCATGTCCAGCAGGTTGACGAAGAAATCATTGCTGAGCACCCCCACCTTGTCGGTGAACACGCCATGCTGGCTGCCATCGTGGTTGGCGCCCAGCACGCGCAGGCCACCCATGAGCGCCGTCAGCTCAGGCGCCGTGAGCGTGAGCTGCTGGGCCTTGTCGATCAGCAGTTCTTCTGTGGTGGTGCTGCTGGCAATGCGGCGGTAGTTGCGGAAACCGTCAGCCACCGGCTCCATCAGGGCGAAAGAATCGGCATCGGTCTGGTCCTGGCGCGCATCCACCCGGCCCGGGGCAAACGGCACCTCGACCGCCACACCCGCAGCCCGCACAGCCTGCTCCACGCCCACCACGCCGGCCAGCACGATCACGTCGGCCAGCGAGGCCTTGCCCGATGCCTGCGCAATGGCTTGCAGCCGGGGCAGCACGCTCGCGGCGACGGCGTTCACCGCCCAGTCCTTTTGCGGGGCCAGCGCCAGGCGCGCACCGTTGGCCCCGCCGCGCTTGTCGCCGCCGCGGAACGTCGAGGCCGAAGCCCAGGCCACGGACACCAGCTCGCTGACCGACAGGCCCGAGGCCGCGATCTGCGCCTTCAGCTCGGCAATGTCTGCGGCCGTGGGCTTGTGCAGCGGCGCGGGCAGCGGGTCTTGCCAGACCAATTCTTCCTTCGGTACTTCAGGGCCCAGGTAGCGCGCCTTGGGCCCCATGTCGCGGTGAGTGAGCTTGAACCAGGCGCGGGCAAAGGCTTCGTTGAAGGCCTGCGGGTCGTTCAGGAAACGGCGCGAGATCTTCTCGAACCCGGGGTCGAAGCGCAGCGTCAGGTCGGTGACCAGCATCGTGGGCTTGCGCTTCTTGGCGGGATCGAAGGGGTCGGGAATGATTTCGGGCGCATCCTTGGCCTCGAACTGGATGGCCCCGGCCGGGCTGCGCGTCTGCACCCATTCGTACTTGAACAGGTTCTCGAAAAAGTGGTTGCTCCACTGCGTGGGTGTCTGCGTCCACACCACTTCCAGGCCGGACGTGATGGCATCGCTTCCACTGCCGCTGCCATAGCTGCTGGTCCAGCCCAGCCCCATCTGCTCGATGGCTGCGGCCTCGGGATCGGCGCCCACATGGCTGGCGGAACTGGCGCCATGGGTCTTGCCCAGCGTGTGGCCACCGGCGATCAGCGCCACGATTTCCTCATCGTCCATGGCCATGTTGCCAAAGGTGGCGCGGATGGCTGCGGCGGCCGATGCGGGGTCGCCGCTGGCGTTGGGGCCTTCGGGGTTCACATAGATCAGCCCCATCTCGGTGGCGGCCAGGGGGTTCTTGGCCAAGGTCTCGGGGCTGCGGTGGGTGAGCCAGGCCTTCTCGTCGCCCCAGTTCACGTCCATGTCGGGCTCCCACACGTCTTCGCGGCCGGCACCAAAGCCAAAGGTGCGGAAACCGGAGTTTTCCAGCGCCACATTGCCGGCCAGAATGATCAGGTCGGCCCAGGAGATCTTCTGTCCGTATTTTTGCTTGATGGGCCACAGCAGGCGGCGCGCCTTGTCCAGGCTCACGTTGTCCGGCCAGCTGTTGAGCGGCGCAAAGCGCTGCTGGCCACGCCCGGCACCGCCACGGCCATCCACCGTGCGGTAGGTGCCCGCGCTGTGCCAGGCCATGCGGATGAACAGGCCAGCGTAGGTGCCCCAGTCGGCGGGCCACCAGTCCTGCGAATCGGTGAGGAGCGCCTTGAGGTCGGCCTTGAGCGCGGAGTAGTCGAGTTTCTTGAATTCTTCGGCGTAGTTGAACTTCCCGCCCAGTGGGTTGGAGCGCTCGGAGTGCTGGTTCAGCAAATCCACGCGCAACTGGTTCGGCCACCAGTCACGGCTGGTCCGGCTGCTGATTGCGCCGGCGGCATGGAATGGGCATTTGGATTCTTCGGTCATGGAGCGCTCCTTGTCTTGCGTGTGAGGCCGTTATGGCGAGTTGCAAGCCAAATGATAGGCAGCGACCTCCGAATCAAAAAGTCAATTAATACAAATTTACCGATAGTTTTTATTAACCCACTCCCTAAGAAGATAGCCAGAAAGAGCGCGGCAGTACGCCCGTGATTGCACTATTTTCGATAGCCGCCTGCGGCTTTATCCGTTTGCAGGCCCGGTGTGCCCAGGTCCGCTTGCAGGATATGGCCGTGGGTCGAGTCGGTGACGTACACCACCCTGCGCCCTTCTCCGCCGAAAGCCAGATTGGTGGTGGAGGCCCCGGCGGGTCCGCGCAACACGCATTCCGGCTCGGCCCGGTGGTTCAACACCCACACATAGCCCAGGCCCGGGTTGGCCACCAGCAGGCGCCCTGCCCCATCCACCGCCAACCCATCGGGGCCACTGGGGCCGTAGGAGGTGAAGAACTGGCCCACCTTGGCCACGCTGCCGTCGGGCAGCAGCGGCACGCGCCACACGCAGTTGCCGCGCGTCACGGCCAGGTAGAGCACGCGGCCGTCCGGCGACAGGGCCACGCCGTTGGGGCTGGGCACATTGGCCAGCAGCAGATCCAGCTGGCCGCTGGGGCGCAGGCGGTACAGGCGGCCGCTCGGATCGTGCAAGCCGCTCTGGCCCTGGTCGGTGAAGTAGAGGTTGCCTTCGGCGTCGAAGATCAGGTCGTTCACGCCCTTGAAGCGCTCGCTGTTGCGGCGCAGCAGGTAGGGCGTGACCTGGCCCGTGGCCACGTCGAGCTGCATCAGGCCGTTCTTGTAGTCGGTGATGAGCAGCGTGCCGGGCTTCAGGAACTTCATGCCGTTGGGCTCGCCGTCGTACTCGGCCACCAGCGCCCATTCGCCCTGTGGACTGATGCGGAAGACGCGGCCCCAGGGGATGTCGCTCACATACAGGTGGCCAGCGTCATCGAACACCGGGCCTTCGAGGAAGGAATCGGTGATGGCGCCGCCCCGGTTGGCGTCGGCCCAGTCGCTGCGCTCGCGGCGACGAAAGTGCTCGGGCATGGTGGTGAACACATCGAGTTCACGAACCTGGGGGGCTTGCAGCAGAAACATGGTGGGGTCTTTCGTGTTCAAGGAAGGGCATCGAAACCATACAGCCGCGCCGGGTTGTCGACCAGGATGCCATCCATGGCCGCGTCGCTGCCGGCCCAGACCTGCAGCAGGTCCACCAGATCGGCGTCGTTCACGGTGCCGGGCGTCTCGGTGGTGTGCGGCCAGTCGCTGCCCCACACCAGGCGGTCGGGCGCAGCTTGCACCAAGGCCTGGCCCAGCGGCAGCGTGTCGGCATAGCTCGGGCCATGCACGGTCGAGCGCATGTAGGCGCCCGAGAGCTTGACCCAGGTGTTGCCGCCATCGAGCAGGCCGCGCACCACGCCATAGGCCTGCGCAGCCGGGCCTTCAGCCGGGTCGATGCGGCCCAGGTGGTCGATGACCAGGGGCACGGGCAGGGTTTGCAACTGGGGCGCGAGCGCGATGAGTTGCTCGGGGTGCGCAAAGATCTGGATGTGCCAGCCCCCGCAGGCCGGGTGCTCGGCCAGCTTGCGGGCCAGCGTAGCCAGCATTTCAGGTGTGGTGGTGCCCCACGATTGGGGCGAGACAAAGTTGACCCGCAGCCCGCGCACACGGCGTGCGGCCAGGCGGGCCAGCTCGTCGGCGCTCACGTCCTCGCCCACCACGGCCACGCCGCGCGCAGCATCGCCCAGTGGGTCCAGCGCATCGAGCGTGCAGGCGTTGTCGGTGCCGTAGGTGGATGGCGTAACCACCACCGTGCGCGTGGTGCCCAGGCGCGCCTGCAGCTGCCGATACACCGCCACGGGCGCCACCGGCGGTGTTCGCGGCCAATGGGCTGACGGCGCAAAGCGCGGGTCGAAGATGTGCATGTGGCTGTCGCACGCGCCGGGTGGCAACTGGCGCTGCGGGCGGTTCACCCCCACAGAGTGCGGGACGGGCGTGGTCAATGCGGGCAAAGGCATCGGTCAATCCAATTTGATATTGCCCTTCTTCACCACATCGCCCCACTTCGCGTCTTCCTTCTTCAGGAAGGCGGCAAAGTCTGCGGGCGTGGAGCCTACGGGCTGTGCGCCGAGGTCGGCCAAGCGCTGCTTCACTTCGTCTTCCTTCAGCACGTCTTGCAGGGCTTGCTGCAGCTTGGTGGCGATGGGGGCAGGCACGCCTGCGGGCAGGAACACGCCGTTCCACTCATAAGCCTCGTAACCGGGGATGGCGGCCTCGGCCACCGTGGGCACATCGGGCAGGCGCTTGGAGCGCTCGGGCGCCGACACGGCCAATGCGCGCAGCTTGCCGCCCGACACATGCGGGTAGGTGGCGGCCACGGTGCCGAACATGAAGTCCACCTGGCCGGCGATCACATCGGTGATGGCGGGTCCGCCGCTCTTGTAGGGCACATGCACCATGTCCAGGCCCAGCTTCTGGGCCATCAGTTCCGCTGCCAGGCGCTGCACCGTGCCGCTGCCGCCCGAGGCAAAGTTGATCTTGCCCGGCTGGGCCTTGGCCTTGGCGATCAGCTCGCCCACGTTCTTGTAGGGCGCATCGCTTTTGACGATCAGCACATTGGGCGCCAGCAGCACCAGCGACAGCGGCTGCAGCGCGTTGGCGGCATACGGCATCTTGGGGAACAGGTGCGGGTTGATGGAGTACGGCGTGGCGTCGTACAGCATGGTGTAGCCGTCGGCCGGTGCCTTGGCCACGTAGCTGGCGCCAATGGTGCCGCTGGCACCGGCCTTGTTGTCCACGATCACGCTGCCGCCCAGCTTGGCGCCCAGGCGGGTGGCGACCACGCGGGCCACGGCATCGGCCGCGCCGCCGGGGGCGTAAGGCACGACGATGGTGATGGGCCGCTCGGGGAAAGCGGCATGGGCCACGCCAGCAGCCAGGGCACAGGCAGCGATCAGGGGTTTGAGGAAGCGGAACATGGGTTCTCCAATCAATACAGGGTTCTACAACAGCGACAGGGCCGCTCAATCTGCTTTCAGATCCAGTGCCTTGGCAATCTGGCTGTGGGTGGCCACCTCCCGCGCCACACGGGTGGCAAAGGGGGCGCCGCACTGCGATTCGGGTGTCATGCCCAGGCCGCTGAGTTTTTCAGCGGCCGCAGCGCTCTTGGCAAATTCGGCGGCGGCCTGCTCCAAAGCATGGGCAACGGGCTCGGGCAGGCCCGCAGGGGCCAGCACGCCGTACCACACGTCGGCGGCGTAGTTGCCACCGCCGGCCTCGGCAAACGTAGGCAGGTCGGGCGCCACGGCCGAGCGCTGGGGTGCGCCCACAGCCAGCGCGCGCAGCTTGCCGCTCTTGATCTGCGGCAGCACCGAGCCGAGGGTAGCGAAAGAGCTGTCGAGCTGGCCGCCCATCAGGTCCGTCACCACGGGTGCTGCGCCCTTGTAGGGCACGTGGTTGAGCTGCAGGCCCTGGGTGCGGGCAAACACCTCGGTGGCGAAATGGCCCGAGCTGCCCACCCCGGCCGTGCCTGCGGTCACGCGGCCGGGCTCGGCGCGGGCCTTGGCCAGGTAGTCGGCCAGGGTCTTCACGGGCAGGCCGGGGGCCACCACCAGCACTGTGGGGCTGCTGGCCACGGTGCACAGGGGGCGGAAGGACTTCACTGCATCGAACTTGACCCGATTCTGGTACAGCCCCGGAATCATGGTGTGGTTGGTGGCACCAAACAGCAGCGTGTAGCCATCGGCCGGGGCGCTGGCCACGGCCTGCGCGGCAATGATGGTGCCCGCGCCAGGCTTGTTGTCGATGATGAAGGGCTGGCCCAGGGCCTTGCTGGCATGGTCGGCAAAGGCGCGCGCCACCACATCGGTGGGGCCGCCCGCGGCAAAGCCCACGACCAGCTTTACAGGCTTGGTGGGGTAGCCCGCGGCACTGGCCTGCGCATGAGCGACGCCAGACACAACCAAAACCATAGTTGCCAGCGCACTATGGGCGAGCGCCAGAGTCGATTTTTTCTTCAACATGGAGAAGGCCCCTTCAATCAATGCGGATGCCGCTGGTGCGAATCACCTCGGCCCACTTGGTGGTTTCGGCTTTCAAAAAGGCGCTGAACTCCTGCGCGCTGGAGCCCACGCCCTGCACGCCCAGTTCGGCAAAGCGCTTCTTCATCTCGGGGCTGGCCACGATGGTGCGGGTTTCGGCCTCCAGCCGATCCAGCACGGGGCGCGGGGTGCCTGCGGGGGCGAACAAGCCATTCCACTCGCTGACCTGAAAGCCCGGCACGCCGGACTCAGCCACGGTGGGTATGGCCTCCCAGCCCTCGGCGCGGCGGGGCGCGGTGATGGCCAGCGCCCGCAGCTTGCCGCTCTTCACAAACGGGCCGCTGGCGGTGGTGGCGCTGAACATCACGTCCACCTGCCCGCCGATCAGGTCGGTGAGCGCGGGCGCGCCGCCCCGGTACGGGATGTGGGTGATGGCCACTTTTTTCCCCTGCTTGAACAGCTCGCCCGCCAGGTGCTGCGCGCCGCCGTTGCCGGCCGATGCGTAGGTGAGGTGGCCCGGCCGCGCCTTGGCAGCCTTGGCGACATCGGCCACCGACTGGAAGGGCGACGTGGCGGGCACCACCATCAGCAGCGGCACCTGCAGCACCAGCGAGATGGGCGCAAAGTCCTTGTTGGCATCGAACGGCAGCTTGGGGAACAGGCTGGGGTTGACGGTGAAGGCCGTGGCATCGAGCAGCAGCGTGTAGCCATCGGCGGGTGCCTTGGCCACGGCCGCCGCGCCAATGGTGCCGCTGCCGCCGGGGCGGTTGTCCACCACCACCTGCTGGCCCAGGCGTTGGCCCAGTTGTGTGGCCAGCAGGCGTGCGGTGTTGTCGGCATTGCCGCCGGCCGGGTACGGCACCACCAGCTTGAGGGGCTTGTCGGGCCAGGTCGCCTGCGCCAGTGCGGGCAGTGCAGCCGTGGCACCGATTGCTACGAAACCAATCGCTGCCAGCGCATTACGGATAAGCGCTACAGGCCGTTCAGGCTTGAAACTTTTGTTCATGGGAAATGTCTCCTGTCATGGACTGCGCAGACCGCAGCCGCTGGTTTTGGCGCGGGCCGGTGCTGACACCGGCCCCGTCCAGTCGGGCACACAACGCTGGCGTGCCCTGCCCTGCTTCACTTCATTCACACGGTAGGGTTCAGCCCCAACTCAAGCCGTTTCAATGGCAGTCGCCGGCACACGGGCCAGCACGGCCAGCAGGTTCTGGGCAGCGCCCACACCCATGTTCACGTAGGCGTCACTTGTCACGCCGCCGATATGGGGGCTGAGGATGATGTTTTTCTCGCCCTGGAAGGGGTGGCCGGCCGTCATGGGCTCCACCGCAAAGCTGTCCAGCCCGGCGGCCATGACCTGGCCCGAGCGCACGGCAGCCAGCAGCGCGGCCTCGTCGATCAGGCCCCCGCGTGCGGTGTTCACCACGATCACGCCGCGCCTGCATTGCGCCAGCGTGATGGCGTTCAGCAGGTTGCGGTTGTCGTCGGTCAGCGGGCAGTGCAAAGACACGGCGTCGGATTCGCGCCAGAGGGTTTCCAGATCCACCGCTCGCACATAGTCCGGCAGGTTCTTGGCATACGGATCGAAGCCGATCACGCGCATGCCCAGCGCGTCGGCCATCTTGGCAAAGCGCAGGCCAATGGCGCCCAGGCCCACCAGGCCCACCGTGCGGCCACCCAGTTCCAGGCTCTTGTGCGTGGCCTTGTCCCAGTGGCCGGCGTGCATGCGCGCATCCAATGCCACCACGGATTTGGCGCAGGCCAGCAGCAGGGCCAGGGCCTGCTCGGCCACGGCAGCGGCGTTGGCGCCCACGGCAGCCACCACCTCGATGCCGCGTGCCTTGGCCGCCACCTTGTCGATGGTGTCGGTGCCGCTGCCGTGCTTGGAGATGACCTTGAGCGCGGGCGCCGCATCCATCACCGCAGCGCCCACCTTGCCGTAGCGCACGATGATGGCCACCGGGTTGTGGCGCTGGCACAGGGCCACCATGTCGTCTTCGGTGGGCGTCTTGCCCGCGTAGACGACTTCGTAGCCCGTGAGCAGGTCGAGGGCTTGTTGCGCCAGATCGGCGCCGGTCACGATGATGGTTTGGCTCACAGCGATTCCCCTTCCTTCAAGACGCCCGCAGCGCGCAAGGCGGCGGGCAGCCACTTCGATGCGGTATCGCCACGGGCAATGGCCTCGATGCGGGCGGCTTCGTCGGCCACCTTCTTGTCGGCCAGGGCCAGCATGCCGGGGGCCTTTTCGCGCTCGATGACGACCACGCCATCGGCGTCACCCACCACCAGGTCGCCGGGGTTCACCACCGCACCACCGGCGCTGATGGGATGGTTGATGCGGCCGGGCACGTACTTGGTAGGACCTGCGGGGTTGAAGCCGGCGCTGAACACGGGGAAGTCCAGCTCCAGGATCTCCAGCTTGTCGCGGATGGCGGCGTCCACGATCACGCCGGCCAGGCCGCGCTTCTTGCAGGCGCTGAGCATCAGCGTGCCCATCAACGCCGCCGTCTGGTCGCCCTTGCCGTCGATCACCAGCACGTCGCCCGGCTGGGCCAGGGCGATGGCGGCGTGGATCATGAGGTTGTCGCCAGGGCGTACCTCCACGGTGAAGGCGGGCCCGGCCACTTTCATGGCCTGGTGCACGGGTGCCACGCGCCCATGCATGGTGCCGCGGCGGCCGGCCACGTCGGCCAGGATGGCGGCCTGGTAGGTAGCGGCTTGTTGCACCACGTCGGCGCTCACGCGGTCGATGGTGCGGATGATTTCAGGGAGTTGGCTCATGGTGAATCTTTGTGAAGAACGGTGGTAACAGTGAAATCAGCACTGCGCAGCAGGCTTGGCCTTGCCTGCAAAGCGCCCATGCCGCGGCGCCACCACCCAACGATGGGCGGCTGTCGGCGAGATGCATGGAAAAAAAGGACTGGGGCATGCGCAGTGCGCTCTGCCCCAGCGAGCGCGTCAGTCCAGGCTGGCGCCCGAGTCCTTGACGATCCTGGCCCAGCGCGGCACCTCGGCGCGCAACAGCTGGCCGAACTGCTCGGCCGAGCCGCCCAGCACGTCGCCGCCCTCGGAGCGCAGCTTGTCAGCCACCTCGGGCTGCTGCAGGGCCGCGTTGATGGCCTTGTTGAGCTGCGCCACGATGGGCGCAGGCGTACCAGCGGGCGCCAGGATGCCAAACCAGGTCACGGCCTCGAAGCCCTTGTAGCCCGACTCGGCGAGCGTGGGCACATCGGGCAACTGGGATGAGCGCTTGGCCGAGGTGATGGCCAGCACCTTGAGCTTGCCGTTGCGCACCTGGCCCAGCAGCGTGGGCACGGACGACATGTACAGGTCGATCTGCCCGCCCACCAGGTCCGTCATGGCCTGGGCCGCGCCCTTGTAGGGGATGTGGCGCAACTGGATGCCCGCGGCATTCTCGGCCAGTTCGCCCGCCAGGTGGGCCACCGTGCCGTTGCCCGAGTAGCCCAGCGTCAGCGCATCGGGCTTGCCTTTGGAGGCCGCCACCACATCGGCGAAGGTCTTGAAAGGCGAGTTGGCCGGTGCGGCCATCACGATGGGCGAAGAAGACACCAGGGCCACGGGCACCAGGTCCTTGAGCGGGTCGTAGGGCAGCTTGGGGTACAGCGTGGGGTTGATGGCCAGGTTGCTGGTCTGGCCCATGACCAGGGTGTAGCCGTCGGCCGGCGACTTGGCTGCAGCGTCCACACCCAGGTTGCCACCCGCACCGGGCCGGTTGTCCACGATCACATTCCACTTGTTCTGGTCGGCGAGCTTTTGCGCCACGGTGCGCGCAATCATGTCGGTACCGCCACCGGGCGGGAATGGCACGATCAGGCGGATGGGCTTGGCTGGATAGGCAGCCTGTGCCAGGGCGGCGCCGGTGGGTATGGCAGCAGAGGCAAGGCCCAGGAGGGCAGCGCAAAGCTGTGCACTGAAGGAACGCGAAAGCGATGAAAGCACTGGCATGGATTTGTCTCCGTTATGGTGGTTCGTCACGCCGTTGTGCAAGAGTTCTTCAAGCCCAGCGCCGTGGGTGCAACTTTACGCAGACGTTTCAACCCATACAATGCAGTTGCACACAATGAAACGAATTCCGCCATGAGCAACAGCCCTGCCCAACCCCTGCGCCCCGCCCCACCCAGGGCCCCGGAGCTACCTGCCACAGGCGCTGCGGCGGCAGCCAAAGACACCGGTGGCGTCATCGCCGTCACACGCGCCCTGCAGGTGCTGGAGGCCTTTGCGCTGGGTGAATCCAGCCTGCCGCTGGCCGAACTGAGCCGCCGCTGCGGTCTGCACAAGACCACGGTGCTGCGCCTGGCGCGCACACTGGCGCACTCGGGCTTCATGGTGCAGCGCGAGGACGGCGACTGGCGCCTGGGCCCCGCCGCAGGCTGGCTGGGCGCGCGCTACCAGGCGGGCTTTGATGTGCAGAACGTGCTCGAACCCGCGCTGCGTGAGCTGACCCTCGCCACCGGCGAAAGCGCGGCGTTCTATGTGCGCGAGGGCAATGTGCGGACCTGCCTGGTCCGCGTGGAAGGCCCGCAGGCCCTGCGCCACCACGCGCGCATGGGCGAAGGCCTGCCGCTGGACAAGGGCTCGCCAGGCCGCGTGATCCTGGCCTTCTCGGGCGAGCCAGGCAAGGCCTACGAAGAGATCCGCAAGAAGGGCTACCACTGGTCCATCGGCGAGCGCGAACAGGGCGTGGCCACCGTGTCGGCCCCGGTGTTCGGCATGCACTGGCGCCTGATGGGCTCGGTGTGCATCTCGGGCCCGGCCTCGCGCCTGCCGGCCGAAAAACTGGAGTCTCTGGCACAGACCGTGATCGCTGCGGCCACGCAGTTGTCGTATGCGCTGGCGGGCAATTCGGCAGCGCCTGCCCACGCCCCGGTGCGGGCCACCCAATGGCATCCTTGATACTTGCATCCGTTATCAACCACGTACAAAAACCGAGGAGACTGCCGTGAGCCGCTACCCCTTCCCCGACCTGAACACCCTGCCCGAGGACATCCGCGCGCGGATTCTGGAGGTGCAGGAGAAGGCGGGATTCATCCCCAACGTGTTCCTCGCCTTTGCCCGCCGTCCGGCCGAATGGCGCGCGTTTTTCGCGTACCACGATGCGCTCATGCTCAGGGAGGAAGGCAGCCTGACCAAGGGCGAGCGCGAGATGATCGTCACCGCCACCAGCGCGGCCAACCAGTGCCTGTACTGCGTGGTGGCGCATGGCGCCATCCTGCGCATCTACGAAAAGAAACCCTTCGTGGCCGACCAGGTGGCCGTGAACCACCGCAAGGCGGACATCACGCCGCGCCAGCGCGCCATGCTCGACTTCGCCATGAAGGTCTGCCAGCGCGCGCACGAGGTGGAAGACGCCGACTTCACCGCCCTGCACGCCCATGGCCTGGACGACGAGGACATCTGGGACATTGCCGCCATCACGGCATTCTTTGGTCTCTCCAACCGCATGGCCAGTTTTGCGGGCATGCAGCCCAACCCCGAGTTCTATCTGATGGGGCGGGTGCCCAAGCAGAAATAAGAAAAGAGGCCGGCTCCGCAGGATTACGACTTGCTTGATAGCTTCAAGCGCTTAACTCATAAGCACTTGAGCCCTATTTCATTCAGTCAGCCGAGACCAAGGCCCGCATCCAGTCGGGCAAGGGCGCGGCCTTCTGCTGCGGGAAATCCACCCAGATGGTGGTGGCGCCACCAGCGGCACAAATCACACCGGGCTGGTCCACCCGCTCCATCGTGCCCCAGGTCTCGAACGTGGTGCGCGCCGGGTCGCTCACATACAGCTTGAGCAGCACATCGGCCGGGTATTCCAGCTGCCGGTAGAAGTTGCAGAACGCATTGACGATCACCGGGCCCTGGCCATTCGGGTCGGGGTTGCAGCCCACCGACGCCATCCACTCGATGCGCGCCGTCTCCAGGTAGCGAAAGTAAACGGTGTTGTTGACATGGCCCATGGCGTCCATGTCGCCCCAGCGCACGGGGAAGCGCATCTCAAAAACCAGTTTCTTGGTCTCGGGGATTTCCATCTTCATACCGCAAAGCCGTCGTCGGCCGCAATCACCGCGCCATTGACAAAGTGGCTCTGGTCGCTGGCCAGCATCACGATGAGGGCATCCAGGTCCTGCGGCTGCCCCACGCGCTTGCGCGGCAGCATGGCGATGAGCTTCTGGCCCTGCTCGGTGTCCCAGTGATGGTGGTTGAGCTCGGTATCGATATAGCCCGGGCAGATGGCATTCACGTTGATGCCAAAGCGCCCCCACTCCAGCGCCATGGCGCGGGTCATCTGCACCACGGCGGCCTTGCTCATGCTGTAGGCACCAATCTGCGGCAGCACCTTGAGTCCGGCCATCGAGGCGATGTTGATGATGCGCCCGCCCGTGAAGCTGCCCGGCGCCGCGCCGCGCGAGCGGGCCAGCATGCGCTTGCCCACCTCTTGCGCCACAAAGAAGGCGCCCTTCACGTTGGTATCGAAGATGAAGTCGTAGTCCTCGGGCGTCACATCCTGGATGCGCTGCGTGGTGCTCACGCCCGAGTTGTTGACCAGGATGTCGATGGAGCCCATTTCCGTCTCGGCATGGGCCACGGCGGCCTTGATGGAATCGTGGTCGGTCACATCGAGCTCGACCACATGGGCGTCGCCCCCTTCGCCTTCGATGCGGGCGCGCAGTTCCTTGAGTTTTTCCAGCCGGCGGCTGGCCAGCACCACCCCGGCACCCGCACGGGCCAGGGTGCGCGCAAACTGGGCCCCCAGGCCGCTGGATGCGCCCGTCACCAGGGCCACGCGGCCGGACAAATCGATGCTGTAAGCCATTGAGAGTTTCTCCACAAATCAGAAACAGAGGAAATATGCGCGTCCGATTGTGCGTGTTCGCATGAATACAATCAGCCGCTGGCCAGGCAGTGCCGTGCGGCACGGCCTGTAGAACATTCCTTCATTATCAAATGCCCGACGAGACACCCATGACAAACCAGGAAATCCTTGCCCAGTATGGTCCCCGCGAAGCCATGGAATACGACGTGGTCGTGGTAGGTGGCGGCCCCGCTGGCCTGTCCACCGCCATCCGGCTCAAGCAGCTCGCCGCCGAAAAGGGCCAGGACGTGTCGGTCGTGGTGCTCGAAAAAGGTTCCGAGCCCGGCGCGCACATCCTGTCGGGCGCCATCATGGACCCCAAGGCGCTCAGCGAACTGATCCCCGACTGGAAGGAAAAGGGCGCCCCGCTGAACCAGCCCGTCACCGATGATGCCATGGTGTTCCTGGGCGAGAAATCGTCATTCCGCACCCCCAATTTCCTGCTGCCAGGCTGCTTTCAGAACCATGGCAACTACATCGTCAGCCTGGGCAACGTCACGCGCTGGCTGGCGCAGCAGGCCGAGAACCTGGGCGTGGAAATCTTCCCCGGCTTTGCCGCCGCCGAAGTGCTCTACAACGACAACGGCAGCGTCAAGGGCGTGGCCACCGGCAACATGGGCGTGAGCAAGGAAGGCGAGCCCACGGGCGACTTCCAGCTCGGCATGGAGCTGCACGCCAAATACACCATCTTCGCCGAAGGCGCGCGCGGCCATCTGGGCAAGCAGGTCATTGCCCGCTTCAAGCTCGATGCGGAAAGCGACCCGCAGACCTACGGCCTGGGCATCAAGGAACTGTGGGAAATCGACCCCGCCCGCCACCAGCCCGGCTTCGTGCTGCACACCGCTGGCTGGCCCATGGACAACAACACCTATGGCGGCGCCTTCCTCTACCACATGGAGGACAACAAGGTCACGCTGGGCTTCATCACCGGCCTGGACTACGCCAACCCGTATCTGAGCCCGTTCGAGGAATTCCAGCGCTGGAAGACGCACGCCAACATCCGTTACTACTTGGAAGGCGATGAAGCCAAGGGCATCAAGCCGGCCAAGCGCATCAGCTACGGCGCGCGCGCCATCACGGCCGGCGGCCTGATGAGCCTGCCCAAGACGGTGTTCCCGGGCGGCGCGCTGGTGGGCTGCGATGCCGGTTACCTCAACGTCAGCCGCATCAAGGGCAGCCACGCCGCCATCAAGACCGGCATGCTGGCCGCCGAGGCGGCCTACGACGCCATCACCGCAGGACGCCAGCACGACGAACTCACCGCCTATCCCCAGGCCTTTGAAGCCAGCTGGCTCTACACCGAGCTGAACAAGGCGCGCAACTTCAAGGCCTGGTTCAAGAAGGGCCTGACGGTGGCCACGGTGATGAATGGCATCGAGCAGTTCGCGCTCAAGGGCCACATCCCATGGACGCTGCACCGCGACAAGCCCGACCACGCCTATCTGAAGCCCGCCGCCGAGTGCAAGCCCATCGCCTATCCCAAGCCCGATGGCAAGATCACCTTCGACCGCCTCTCCAGTGTGTTCGTGAGCAACACCAACCACGCCGAGAACCAGCCGGCCCACCTGACGCTCAAGGATGCGAGCGTGCCGGTAAACATCAACCTGGCCAAATACGCCGGCCCCGAAGCCCGCTACTGCCCGGCTGGCGTGTACGAGTTTGTGCCCGACGAAGCCAAGGGCGGCAGCGCGCAGCGCCTGCAGATCAACGCGCAGAACTGCGTGCACTGCAAGACCTGCGACATCAAGGACCCGACGCAGAACATCGTCTGGGTCACGCCCGAAGGCGGCGGCGGCCCCAACTACTCGGGCATGTAAAACCATAGCAATTTGTGATTGAAGGGCCTGCGCTGCAGGCCCTTTTTTTATGCCCCTTGTGCTGGATAGCGCCCTTGGACCGAGCCATGCCAGCGCATGCTGCAAAAAATCAGCGATAGGAGCATACTGGCCCCACATCGCCTCACGCATGCTGCGTGGATTCGATTTCGCAGGAGAGACGCCATGCAGTACTCCCGACGGAGCCCACCTTTTGCATTGCAGCGGCGCCATGTGCTGGGTGGTGCCCTGGCCACTGCAGCCGCAGCCCTGCTCCCCTGGACACCGGTTTTTCCGGTCGAGGTCGATGCAGACCAGGCATTTTTGGCCTTGTCCATCTTGCTCACAGGCCGCAACAACCTCGATCCAGCGCTCGGGCGCCGACTGCGACAGGCACTTCAAAGCGGCAATGACCGCCTTGACCAGCACACCACAGACCTGCTCGGCTTACTGGAAACCCGCAAGGTGCCATTGCCCGACCTGCAGGCAATTCTGGCGACCGAAAAAACGGCCTTTGCCGCGCTCCCTGGCCAGATCATGACCGCCTGGTACCTGGGCGTCGTGGGCAAAGGCCCACAAGCCAAGGTGCTGGCTTTTGAGCATGCGCTCAATGCGGTCGCTGTATCAGACAAGCTGAAGCCGCCCACCTACGCCTATGGTGCACCCGGCAGCTGGAGCCACAACCCCAACGCATGAGGCGGCCATGGCACAAACCCTTTCCGCAGATTTCGTGGTCGTTGGCTCGGGCATCATTGGTGCGCTGGTGGCGCGCAAGCTGGCCCTGGCGGGGGCCTCGGTACTCATCCTTGAGGCGGGGCCCCATGTGACGCGTGGCGAATTGGTCGCCCGATTCCGCAACTCACCGCGCCGCAGCGACTGGATGTCGCCCTACCCACCGGCACCCTGGGCACCGCATCCGGTCTACCAACCCGAAGACAACGGCCATCTGGTGCATGCCGGCCCCTACCCCTACAAGGCCGAGTACATCCGGCAGGTGGGCGGAACCAGCTGGCACTGGGCCGCCCATGCCTGGCGCAATGTGCCCAACGATTTCCGCATCCACAGCCTGTACGGCGTGGGCGTGGACTGGCCTTTCGGCTACGACGAACTGGAACCCTACTACCAGGAAGCCGAAGAGATCATGGGTGTCTCGGGCGCACCCAACACCGGCTCGCCGCGCACCAAGCCCTTTCCCATGCAGCCCGTGGCCGAACCCTGGGCCATGCAGCGCCTGCGCGAACGGCTGGCGCCCGTCTACCCGGTGGTGGGCAACACCACGGCGCGCAACAGCCGCAGCTACGACGGACGCCCGCCCTGCTGCGGCAACAACAGCTGCCAGCCGATTTGCCCCATCGACGCCCAATACCACGGCGGACTGGCCGTCGATGCAGCCCTGGCAGCAGGCGCCAAACTCCAGGCCAATGCCAACGTGTTCAAGCTGGAGCACGATGGCGCCGCACGCATCACGGCAGTGCACTACTACGACCCCGACAAAGTGGCGCACCGCGTCACGGGCAAGACCTTCATCGTTGCGGCCAACGGCATAGAAAGCCCGCGGCTGCTGCTGCTGTCCCAGAGCGCCAAGTTCCCCCAGGGCCTGGCCAACAGCCGCGACATGGTGGGCCGCCACCTGATGGACCACCCCAGCACCTCGCTCACCTTCGATGCCGATGAAGACGTGTGGCTGGGCCGCGGGCCGCAAAGCCCCAGTTCCATCAACACCATGCGCGACGGCGAATTCCGCGCACGGCACGCACCCTACCGGCTGGACTTCACCAACATCTCCCGTGTCGACGGAGCCACCCGTGCCTTGCTGGCCGAAGGGGTCTACGGCGCAGAGTTCGAGCGCCGCCTGCGCCACAGCGCGGCGCGCGAGATGAACGTCAAGAACGTGCTGGAGGTGCTGCCCGACCCCAGGCACCGCATCACGCTGAGCGACCAGAAAGACGCCCTGGGCCTGCCCAAGCCGCAGACCCATTACTCCATCGACGACTACACCCGCGCCGGCCATGTGCGCTCACAGCAAGACTTCAAGCGCATCGCCGAACTGATGGGCGGCACCAACCTGCGTTTCAGCAAGGACGGCGACTTCGCCAACAACTAGCACATCTGCGGCACGTTGAGCATGGGCACCGACCCCGCCGTATCGGTGTGCGACCCGTGGGGCCGGGCGCACGACCACGACAACCTGTACCTTGCCAGCACCGGCGTGCTGCCCACCTCGTCCACCTGCAACTCCACGCTCAACGGCATTGCCGTGGCCCTGCGCAGTGCGCAGCACATCCTGTCACAGCAGGCGGGTCAACCCATGCCGCAGGCCCGTCCGGCCAGCGAAAGGAGTTGAGCATGCACACCACCTTGCTCCGACGCTGGGCAGGCCTGGGCGCGGTCCTGTGCCTCAGCCTGATCGCGCTCGACACCCTGGCCCAAACCCCTGCCGCAGCGCCGACGAACCTGATCGAGCGCGGCCGCTACCTGGCCACCGCGGGCGATTGCATCGCCTGCCATACGGCGCCCGGTGGCGCCGCCATGGCCGGGGGGCTGGCCATTGCCACACCATTGGGTGCGATCTACTCCACCAACATCACGCCCTCCCAAACGATGGGCATCGGCCACTACACGCTGGAGCAATTCACGGCGGCGCTGCGCCATGGCCGGCGCGCCGACGGGGCGCACCTGTACCCCGCCATGCCCTACACGGCCTATGCCAAGGTCACCGACGAAGACATGGCCGCGCTGTACGCCTATTTCATGCAGGGCGTGAAACCCGTTGACAGCGCACCACCGGCCACGGCATTGCCGTTTCCGTTCAACATCCGGGGCTCCATGGCCGCCTGGAATACCCTGTTCCACGACCCGACCCCCTTCCGTGGCAGCGCGCAGCAGCCGCCCGAATGGAACCGGGGCGCCTATCTGGTGCAGGGCCTGGCCCATTGCAGTACCTGCCACACCCCGCGCAACACCTTCATGGCAGAAAACATGAAGCGCGCCCTCGGCGGCGGCGAAGTGGGCCCCTGGCATGCCCCCAACATCTCATCCGATCCACAAAGCGGCATTGGCCAGTGGAGCGCGGAAGAACTGGTGCGCTACCTGCGGCAAGGTCATGCGGCCGGAAAAGACACAGCCGCCGGCCCCATGGCCGAGGCGGTGGACCACAGCCTGAGCCAGCTGACCGACGCAGACTTGCACGCCATGGCCGCCTACCTCAAGACCACGGCGCCCGTGGCCGATACCGCCACGCAACAGCCCGCCTTCTCGTGGGGCAAGGCCAGCGACCAGCTGGCCAGCATTCGCGGCGTGGCACTGCCCAAAGACCTGGGCACCATGACGGGACCGCAGCTCTATGACGCCTACTGCGCCAGCTGCCACCAGGCGCAGGCGCAAGGCAGCTTCGATGGCAAGCTCCCCGCGCTGTTCCACAACAGCACGCTGGGGCGCAATAGCACCAACAACCTGGTGCTAGCCATCCTGCAAGGCGTGCCCCGGCATGGCCGCGACACCATCATGCCGGCCTTTGCGCGCGAACTGAGCGACCCGCAAATCGCCACGCTGGGCAATTACCTGCTCAAGGAATACGGCAACCCCAACGCGCAGGTCACAGAACGCCAGGTCGCGCAATTGCGCGGCAATGCCCAGGACCACAAGCTGTTGCTGCTGGCCCGCGTGGGCCTGGCTGCAGGCGCTCTGGTGGTATTGCTCTTCCTGGGCTGGGCCGTCTCGCGCAGCCGGGGCCGCCGCTCAGGCGGCCCGCGCTGATCCGAGGGCTCGCGGCACAGGCGGCTGCGCTGCGGTGCACATTGCCCGCCGCCAATGCACGGCACGGCACGCAGCGGATGGAACGGTCCCTCGCAGCCCCCGGCAAGCAACCCGCTGCAGCCGCCCCCGCAGGCTGCAGTAGACTCCCCGCGAAGCTCTGCGCCCCTCCTGCGCCAGAGCTTCTTTGCAAGCACAGGAAAAAACGAAAGACAGGTTGGAGATGGAAATGAAGCAAATATCTTGGGCACCTCTGGGCGCCCTGGCCTTGGCCATGGCGGTGATCGCACCCGCCCACGCCCAGCAGAAATCGGTCGCGATCACGGCCATCGTCGAACACCCCGCCCTCGACTCCGTGCGCGACGGCGTCCAGGCGGCCCTCAAGGACGCCGGCTTCGAAGCCGGCAAGAACCTCAAGTGGCAATACCAGAGCGCCCAGGGCAACACCGGCACCGCCGCGCAGATCGCCCGCAAGTTCGTCGGTGACAAGCCCGATGCCATCGTGGCGATTGCCACGCCCTCGGCCCAGGCCGTGATTGCCTCGACCAAGACGGTGCCCGTCGTGTTCTCCGCGGTGACCGACCCTGTCGCCGCCAAGCTGGTGAAGAACTGGGAGCCGTCGCACAACAATGTGACCGGCGTGTCCGACCTGCTGGCGCTCGACAAGCAGATGGACCTGGTCAAGCAGGTGGTGCCCGGCGCCAAGCGCGTGGGCGTGGTCTACAACCCCGGCGAAGCCAACTCGGTCGTCGTGGTCAAGCAGCTGCAGGCGCTGCTGCCCAAGCTGGGCATGACGCTGGTCGAGGCCGCAGCGCCCCGCTCGGTGGACGTGAGCAGCGCCGCGCGCAGCCTCATCGGCAAGGTCGATGTGATCTACACCAGCACCGACAACAATGTGGTGTCGGCCTACGAGGCACTGGTGAAGGTGGGCCAGGAGGCCAAGATCCCGCTGGTGGCGTCGGACACCGACAGCGTCAAGCGTGGCGCCATCGCCGCCTTCGGCATCAACTACCGCGACCTGGGCGAGCAGACCGGCCGCATGGTGGCGCGCATCCTCAAGGGTGAAAAGCCCGGCGACATCAAGCCCGAGATCAGCACCAAGATGGAACTGGTCGTGAACCCCGGCGCTGCCGAAAAGCAGGGCGTGAAGCTGTCTGACGCGCTGGTCAAGTCGGCCACGCAGGTCGTGCAGTAAGCGCGCTACCTGCGCTGCAAGGTCGGGCTGCCGCCCGGCCTCTCCGGCAGGAGCCATGCCCCGCGTGGCTCCTGCTTTGTTTTTCAATCCCTAGCCCCGCTGCCCCATGTCCTTCTTTTCCCTGCTCGGCGCCGTCGAAATCGGCCTGATCTTCAGCCTGGTGGCGCTGGGCGTGTTCATCTCGTTCCGGCTGCTGCGCTTTCCCGATCTCACGGTGGATGGCAGCTTTCCGCTGGGCGGCGCCGTCTGCGCCATTCTGATCTCCACTGGCACCAACGCCTGGCTTGCCACGCTGGCCGCCACCGCGGCAGGCGCAGTGGCAGGCCTGATCACCGGCTGGCTCAACGTCAGGCTCAAGATCATGGACCTGCTGGCCAGCATCCTGATGATGATCGCGCTGTACTCGATCAACCTGCGCATCATGGGCGGGCCCAATGTGCCCCTCATCAACGACCCCACACTGTTCGTGCTGCTGCAGCCCGAAGGCATGGAAGACTACATTGCGCGCCCGCTGATCCTCGTCGCCATCGTGCTGGCTGCCAAGCTGCTGCTCGACTGGTTTTTTGCCACCGAACGGGGCCTGGCCATCCGCGCCACCGGCTCCAACGCCCGCATGGCCCGCGCCCAGGGCGTGAACACCGGCGCCATGCTGCTGCTGGGCATGGCGGTTTCCAACGGCCTGGTGGGCCTGGCCGGCGCGCTGTTTGCGCAGACGCAGGGCGGCTCGGACATCTCCATGGGCATCGGCACCATCGTCATCGGCCTGGCCGCCGTGATCGTGGGCGAGAGCATCCTGCCCTCGCGCCGCCTGGCCTATGCCACGCTGGCCGTGGTCATCGGCGCCATTGCCTACCGCTTCTTCATTGCGCTGGCACTCAACAGCGACTTCATCGGCCTCAAGGCGCAGGATCTGAACCTGGTCACCGCCGTGCTGGTGGCCGTGGCGCTGGTGATTCCACAGCTCAAGCGCAAATTTGCCAAGCGCAAGCCGTCCTGAACCCGCGCACCGAAAGAGCCCCATGCTGAGCGCCCAACACCTCGAAATCACCTTCAACCCCGGCACGCCGATCGAAACGCGCGCCCTGCGCGGCATGTCGCTGGACATTCCGGCCGGCCAGTTCGTCACCGTCATCGGCTCCAATGGCGCCGGCAAATCCACCTTCCTCAACGCCATCTCGGGCGACCAGTCGGTGGACAGTGGCCGCATCGCCATCGATGGCGTGGATGTCACGCGCATGCCCGTGTGGGCCCGCGCCGAGCGCGTGGCCCGCGTGTTCCAGGACCCGATGGCCGGCACCTGCGAAGACCTCACCATCGAGGAGAACATGGCGCTGGCACAGCGCCGCGGCACCTTCCGGGGCCTCGGCCGCGCCGTCAAGGCATCGATGCGCGAAGGCTTTCGCGAACGCCTGGCCACGCTGGGCCTGGGGCTGGAAAACCGCCTCACCGACCGCATCGGCCTGCTCTCGGGTGGCCAGCGCCAGGCCGTGAGCCTGCTCATGGCGGCGCTGCAGCCGTCCCGCATCCTGCTGCTCGACGAACACACCGCCGCGCTCGACCCGCGCACGGCCGACTTCGTGCTGCGCCTGACCGAGCGCATCGTGGCCGAGAGCAAGCTGACCACCATGATGGTCACGCACAGCATGCGGCAAGCCCTCGATGTGGGCGAACGCACCGTGATGCTGCACCAGGGCCAGGTGGTGCTGGATGTATCGGGCGAAGAACGCCAGCGCCTGGACGTACCCGACCTGCTGCACATGTTCGAAAAGGTGCGCGGCGAAAAGCTGGCCGACGACGCGCTGCTGCTGGGCTAAGTCCTCCATCCACGCGGCGTGCTTCACGGCAATCCAGTCTTGCAACACCTCCCCAGAAAGGCTCCCATGCTCTCCATCGATCTGCGCGGCAAAACCGCTGTCGTCACGGGCTCCACCGTCGGAATCGGGCTGGCCATCGCCAAGTCGCTGGCGCAGGCAGGTGCCGCCGTGGTCGTCAATGGCCGCAAGCAGGACGCAGTGGACCAGGCCGTGGAGGCCGTGCGCCGCCATACCCCCGGCGCCAGCGTACAGGGCGTCGCCGCCGATCTGGGCACGGCCGAGGGCTGCCAGCAACTGGCGGCCCAGGCGACGCGCTGCGACATCCTGGTCAACAACCTGGGCATCTACGGCACCACGCCGTTCCTGGAGATTGGCGACGACGAATGGCAGCGCTACTGGGATGTGAACATCATGTCCGGCGTGCGCATGTCGCGCGCCTACATGCCGCAGATGCTGGAGCGCAACTGGGGCCGCGTGGTGTTCATCGCGTCGGAATCGGCGCTGAATATCCCGGCCGACATGGTGCATTACGGCACCAGCAAGACCGCCATGCTGGGTCTGGCCCGGGGCCTGGCCAAGATGGCCGCGGGCACCGGAGTCACCGTCAACAGCGTTCTGCCCGGCCCCACGCTGTCCGAGGGCGCCGCCCAGATGCTGATGGCCACTGCCGCACCTGGCCAGACGCTGGAGGAAGCCGGCGTGGCCTTCGTCAAGCAAAACCGCCCCTCGTCCATCATCGGCCGTGCTGCGCAGCTGGAAGAAGTCGCCAACATGGTGGCCTACGTGGCCTCGCCGCTGTCGTCGGCCACCACGGGCGCTGCACTGCGCGTGGAAGGCGGCATTGTCGACAGCCTTTGAGGCGCATTCGCCCGAGGTCAGCTGCTGATTTGGCAGCTGCCAGCGCTTATCCAGCAAGCAATGGCAGCTGCTTTTATTCATACACCCCGAAACTACCCCCCCAGCGGCAGATCCGCCTTTTTCAGCGTGCGCAGCACAAAGCTGGAGCGGCTGTGGCGTATGCCCTTGATCTTGTAGAGCTTCTCGCGCAGCAGGCGCTCGTAGTCGCGCGTGTCTTTCACCACCACGCGCAGCAGGTAGTCGTAGTCGCCCGACACCAGGTGTGCCTCGATCACCTCGGGAATGCTGGCCAGGGTTTCGCCAAATTTTTCCAGCGTGTTGTCGGAATGGCTGTCGAGCGTGACCATCACCAGCACCGTGTCGGACAGATCGAGCGCGCGCGGATTGAGGCGCACGGTGTAGCCCTCGATCACACCGGCCTCCTCCATTTTTTTGATGCGCCCCCAGCATGGCGAAGGGCTCAGGCCCACGGCCTGGCCGATCTCTTGCAGGCTGGCGCGGGCGTTGGCCTGCAATACGGAGAGAATTTTTCTGTCAAGACGGTCCATGCATCGCATTATTCTTTCAAATTGAATTTTTCAGAATATTTTTCTACAAATTTTGAAAATCTTCGCAAATTCAGAAGAACCATCCACCCCCCCGGCGGCATACTTGTCTGCATCAAGGCGCTCTTACCGGAGTGCACAAACTGACAAGGCCCCGGCGGGTTACCGCCCGCACGGGGCACTTGGCAAGCATCTTCCCCCCAGGCCCACCCGTGTGGCAGTGTCGCGCACGCGACCCCGACACCCTGCCATCAGCCCCGCGCGCCGCTGATCAGCACGCTGACCCGCACAAACCCCGATGCCCAGCCGCGCGTTGCAGCGCCATAATTTTTGCAGTGCGCAGCACATGTCTGCGCCGCAACCTGCAGCGCAACCAGCACGCCAACATTCCCCTTCAGGAGACACCATGCAATTGACCCGACTCGTCGTTGGCCTCGGCCTTGCCCTTGGCTTCATGGCCAGCGCCGCCGCACAGACCACCATGCGCATCAGCATTTCGGTGGCACAGAACTCGCACCAGGGCGTGGCCATCGACACCTTCGCCAAAGAAGTGGAAAAACGCACGGGCGGCCGCTACAAGGTGCAGACCTTCTACAACGGCTCCCTGGGCGGCGAGCGCGAGTCGATTGAAGCCGTGCAGCTGGGCACGCAGGAACTGGCCTTCAGCTCCACCGGCCCGGTGCCCAACTTTGTCCCCGAGACCAAGATCCTGGACGTGCCCTTCCTGTTCCGCGACAAGGCCCATGCGCGCGCCGTGCTCGACGGCCCCATCGGGCAAGACCTGCTGACCAGGTTCGACGCCAAGGGCTTCAAGGCACTGGCCTGGGCCGAAAACGGCTTTCGCCACATGACCAACAGCAAGCGCGACGTGAAGGAGCCGGGCGACCTCAAGGGCCTGAAGATGCGCACCATGGAGAACCCCGTGCACATCGCCGCCTACAAGGGCTTTGGCATCATCACCACGCCCATGGCGTTCCCCGAGGTGTTCACGGCCCTGCAGCAAGGCACCGTGGACGGCCAGGAAAACCCGTTGCCCGTCATCATCTCGGCCAAGTTCGACCAGGTGCAAAAGCACCTCACGCTCACCGGCCATGTGTATTCGCCCTGCATCTTCGTGATGAACAAGGCGGCTTTTGACAAGCTCAGCGCGGCCGACAAGCAGGCCTTTCTGGATGCCGCCAAGGAAGGCACCAAGGCCAACCGGGCGCGCGTGGACGAAGACGATGCCAAGGGCGTGGCCGACCTGCGCGCCAAGGGCATGACAGTGATCGACACCATCGACAAAGCCAAGTTCGTGGCGACGCTGGCCCCTGTCAACGCCGAGTTTGAAAAGCAGTTCGGCAAGGCCGCGCTCGACAAGATCCGCGATTACAAATAATCTTCTTGTCAATCTATTTTCACTAGCTATCAGCGCCCGCCGGTATTTCGCCAGCGGGCGTTTTCATTCATGAAAAATGCTTTTCTGACCTTTGAGCGCTGGGCCACGTTCAGCGCCATGCTGGCCGCCTGCGCCATGCTGGCCGTGGCCTCTGCGCTGGGCATGTTCCAGATTCTGATGCGCTTCGTGTTCGAGCAGCCCGCAGAATGGACCGAGGTGTTGATCCGTTTCAGCCTGATCTGGATGGTGTTTCTGGCCATCCCCGCCGCCTTCCGCCAGGGGGCGATGGTGAGCGTGGACGTGCTTTACCGCTGGAGCCCGCCACGCATTCGCCGCGTGCTCGACTGGGTGGTGGCGCTGGCGGCACTGGCCCTGATCGGCGTCATCATCTGGTGGGGCTGGGATTACGCGCAGCGCGGCGGCGTGCAGAGCATGGCCGGGCTCGAGTCGGTGTCGATGTTCTGGGCCTATCTGGCCATGCCGGTGGGCGGCCTCTTTTGCGTCGTCGGCATCATCGGCAACCTCATCGACCCCCTGCGCATGGAACTGGAGACAGCGCAATGACCGCCACCATGATTTCCACCATGGTGCTGTGCTTTGCACTCACCGTTTCCGTGGCCGTTTCCATCGGCCTCGCGTCCATCCTGGGCATACAGGTTGCGAACGCCAACATGCTGATCTCGGTGAAGGAAATGTTCGCCTCGATCAACAAGTTTCCGCTGGCCGCCATTCCCTTCTTCATCCTCGCGGGCAACCTCATGGAAACCGGCGGCATCTCGCGCCGCCTGGTCGAGTTTGCCAAGAGCATCGTCGGCGGCGTGCAGGGCGGCCTGCCCATGACCTGCGTGCTCACCTGCATGATCTTCGCGGCGGTGTCGGGTTCGTCGGTGGCCACCACGTTCGCCATCGGCGCCATCCTGGTCCCGGCGCTCATCAAGCATGGCTACCCCACCAGCTACGCAGCGGCCTTGCAGGCCACCAGCGCCGAACTGGGCGTGATCATCCCGCCTTCCATTCCGCTCATCCTGTACGGCGTGAGTGCCGAGGTGTCGATTGGCGAGCTGTTCATCGCCGGCTTTGGCCCGGGACTGCTGATCAGTGGCGCGCTGATGCTGTTCGTGTGGGCCTACTGCAAATACAAGGGCTGGGGCAAGAACGATGGCGATGGCCGCATGCCCATGGGCCGTGCCACGCTGCAGGCCGGCTGGGCGCTGCTGATGCCCGTGATCATCCTGGGCGGCATCTACGGCGGCATATTCACCCCCACAGAGGCCTCGGCCGTGGCCGTGTTCTATGCGCTGGTGGTGGGTGTGGTGATCTACCGCGAGATTCGCCTGGCGGACCTGTTCGCCATCCTGCGCAAGTCGGCCCTCTCGTCAGCGGTGATCATGTTCATCATTGCCAACGCCGGGCTGTTTGCCTTCCTCATCACCCGCGCGGGCGTGCCCGATGCCATCGGCCGCTGGCTGGAGGCGGTGCTGCAATCCCCTGCCCTGTTCTTGCTGGGCGTGAATGCGGCGCTGTTCTTCATTGGCATGTTCATCGAGACCAGCGCGGCCATCATCGTGCTGGCGCCCATCCTGGCGCCCGTGGCCCTGCACTTCGGCGTGGACCCGGTGCACTTCGGCCTCATCATGGTGGTGAACCTGGCCATGGGCATGATCACACCGCCCTTTGGCGTGAACCTGTTTGCCGCATGTACGGTGGCGCGCATCTCGCTGGACCGCATCATCCAGCACCTGCTGCCTTTCGTGGGGGTGATCCTGGTATGCCTGATGGTCATCACTTATGTGCCCTCGCTTTCGCTGTTCCTGCGTGACCTGGTGTACGCCAAGTAACGGTAGAATCGCTCGATTGTCAGGAGAGAGCCCCGCATGCACCATGCAAAAGGGCCGCCGAAGGCGCAGGCATCAGCCGAACGCTCAGGCAAAAGGACTGACAAGCGCCCGCAGCGATGCGGGCGTTCCCTTGCTGGAGAGAGATGTCCGCACTGCAGGTGCAGGCCATCCACCGAAGGAGCAAGCCGCGCGGCCAGCCAGGGTGCCGCGGTGAATCTCTCAGGTAAAGCGGACAGCAGGGCAAATCGCGTGGCATTCGTGCCGCGGCCCCCATTTGCCCTGGAGCTCTTATGTCCGCACCTGCCACCGCCCTGCTCATCACGCCCCTGAACGCCCTGCACATTGAACTGGGCGCCCGCATGGTGCCGTTTGCCGGTTATTCCATGCCCGTGCAGTACCCCGCAGGCCTCATGGCCGAGCACCTGCACACGCGCCAGGCCGCAGGGCTGTTCGATGTATCGCACATGGGCCAGCTCAAGCTGGTCGGCCCCGATGCCGCCGCCGCGTTCGAGAGCCTGGTGCCCGTCGATGTGATCGACCTGCCCGTGGGCAAGCAGCGCTACGGCCTGTTGCTCAATGACGAGGGCGGCATCATCGACGACCTGATGTTCTTCCGTGTGGCCGACAACGCACTCTTTGTCATCGTCAACGGCGCCTGCAAGGTGGGCGACATGGCCCACATCCAGGCCCGCATCGGCCAGCGCTGCGACGTGGTGCCCATGCCCGACCACGCGCTGCTGGCGCTGCAGGGTCCCCAGGCCGTCACCGCCCTGTCGCGCCTGGCCCCGGGCATTGAAAAGCTGGTGTTCATGACGGGTGGCGATTTTTCCATCGCAGGCTGCGACTGCTTCGTGACACGCAGCGGCTACACGGGCGAAGACGGCTTCGAGATCTCGGTGCCCGCCGCACAGGCCGAGACCCTGGCACGCGCCCTGCTGGCCCAGCCCGAAGTCAAACCCATTGGCCTGGGCGCGCGCAACTCGCTGCGCCTGGAAGCGGGCCTGTGCCTGTACGGCAACGACCTCGACACCACCACCACGCCGCCCGAAGCCAGCCTGAACTGGGCCATCCAGAAGGTGCGCCGCACCGGCGGCGCGCGCGCGGGCGGCTTTCCTGGTGCCGACAAGGTGCTTGCGCAGATCGACAACCCCGCCAGCCTCGCGCGCAAACGCGTGGGCCTGGTCGCGCTGGAGCGCGTGCCCGTGCGCGAGCACACCGAATTGCAGAGTGCCGACGGCCAGAAGATTGGCGAAGTGACCAGCGGCCTGCTGGGCCCCACGGTGAACGAACCCGTGGCCATGGGCTATGTGGCCCCCGCCTTTGCCGCCATCGGCACGCGGGTGAACGCCATGGTGCGCGGCAAGGCCGTGCCCATGGAAGTGCGCGCCATGCCGTTTGTGCCCGCCAATTACTACCGCGGCTAATTTTGCGCGGCGCGGCACCCCAACCGCGCCTGCGCCCGCTACATTGCAGATTCCTTTCTTTTTTATCTTCTAGCTGCTTGAGGAGCTTTCCCATGACCGTCAAATTCTCCAAAGACCACGAATGGATCAACGCCGCCGACGCGAATGCGGCCGTGGTAGGTATCACCGTGCATGCCCAGGATGCCCTGGGCGATGTGGTGTTCGTCGACCTGCCCGCCGTGGGAACCACGTTTGCCCAGGGCGACGTGGCGGGCGTGGTCGAGTCGGTCAAGGCCGCGGCCGATGTGTACATGCCTGTCTCGGGCGAGATCGTCGAAGTGAACGAAGCCCTGCGTGCCGACCCTTCGCTGGCCAATTCAGACCCGCTCAATACCGGCTGGTTCTTCAAGGTCAAGCTCAGCGATGCCAGCCAGCTCGACGCGTTGCTCAGCGAAACCGACTACACCGAGTTCGCCAAGAACGCCTGACCCTGTTTCCTTCTTCGAGACTGCCCCATGTTGATGCAATCCGCCCTGCCGCTCGGCGCGCTTGAAAACGCCACCGAATTCCTGCCCCGCCACATCGGTATCGACGCGGCCGACGAAGCGCACATGCTGTCGGTGATCGGCGAGGCCTCGCGCCGCGCCCTCATCGACTCCATCGTGCCGCGCTCCATCGCCCGCAGCCGCGCCATGGACCTGCCGCTGCCGGTCACGGAAAGCGCTGCATTGGCCGAACTCAAGGCGATTGCATCCAAAAACAAGGTCTTGAAGAGCTTCATCGGCCAGGGCTACTACGACACACACATTCCCGGTGTCATCCTGCGCAACATCCTGGAAAACCCCGCCTGGTACACGGCCTACACGCCTTACCAGGCGGAGATTTCGCAAGGCCGCATGGAAGCCCTGGTCAATTTCCAGACCATGGTGTGCGACCTCACGGCCATGCCGATCGCCAACGCATCGATGCTCGACGAGGCCACGGCCGCTGCCGAAGCCATGACGCTGGCCAAACGTTCGGTCAAGAGCAAGAGCAACGTGTTTGTGGTGGCCGGTGACGCGCACCCGCAGACCATCGAGGTGATCCAGACCCGCGCCCGGCCGCTGGGCATCGAGGTCGTGCTCGCCAACTCCGCCGAGCAGTGGAACACCCTGCTGGACGGCGACTATTTCGCCGTGCTGGCCCAATACCCCGCCACCAGCGGCCGCATCGACGACCTGCGCGCCGACGTGGAGAAGGCGCATGCCAAACAGGCCGCCTTCATCGCAGCCGCCGACCTGCTGGCCCTCACGCTGATCACGCCGCCCGGAGAATGGGGCGCCGACATCGTGGTGGGCACCACGCAACGCTTTGGCATGCCCATGGGCGCCGGTGGCCCGCATGCCGCCTACATGGCCTGCCGCGACGAGTTCAAGCGCTCGCTGCCCGGCCGCCTGGTCGGCGTGAGCGTGGACGTGCACGGCAAGCCCGCCTACCGCCTGGCCCTGCAGACGCGCGAGCAGCACATCCGCCGCGAAAAAGCCACCTCCAACATCTGCACGGCCCAGGTACTGCCGGCCGTGATCTCCAGCATGTACGCGGTGTACCACGGCCCCGAGGGCCTGCAGCGCATTGCCCGGCGCGTGGCCAGCTACACAGCCATCCTGGCGAAAGGGCTGGAACAGCTGGGAGCGCCCGTGCGCCCGCAGGCCGCGTTCGACACCCTCTCGCTGAAAACCGATGGCGCTACCCAATCCATAGCTGCTCGCGCAGTATCCATGGGTGCCAACCTGCGGATTCACTTCGAAAACTACCTGTGCATCTCGCTCGACGAGACCACCACGCGCGCCGACATCGAGCTGCTGTGGAAGATCTTTGCCAAGGACGGCCAGGCGCTGCCCACGGTTGACGCGTTCGAGAAAGGCGTGGAGCCGCTGATCCCCGCCGAACTGCGCCGCACCAGCAGCTACCTCACGCACCCGGTGTTCAACACCCACCACAGCGAGACCGGCATGCTGCGCTACATCCGCCAGCTGTCCGACAAGGACCTGGCGCTGGACCGCAGCATGATCCCGCTGGGCTCCTGCACCATGAAGCTCAACGCCACCAGCGAGATGATCCCCATCACCTGGCCCGAGTTCGCCAACGTGCACCCGTTTGCCCCGGCAGACCAATTGCAAGGCTACAAGGAACTGGACGAGCAGCTGCGCGCCTGGCTCTGCCAGGCCACGGGCTACGCCGGCATCAGCCTGCAGCCCAACGCGGGCAGCCAGGGCGAATACGCCGGGCTGCTGGCCATCAAGGCCTACCATGAAGCCCAAGGCGGCAGCCACCGCCACATCTGCCTGATCCCGGCCAGCGCGCACGGCACCAACCCGGCCAGCGCCCAGATGGCTGGCATGCAGGTGGTGGTGACGGCCTGCGATGCCAACGGCAATGTGGACATGGCCGACCTCGAAGCCAAGTGCAAGCAGTACAGCGCGCACCTGGCCTGCGTGATGATCACCTACCCCAGCACGCATGGCGTGTTCGAGACGCAGGTCAAGGAGCTGTGCGCCCTGGTGCACCGCCACGGTGGCCGCGTCTACGTGGACGGCGCCAACATGAATGCCATGGTGGGCGTGGCCGCGCCCGGCGAGTTCGGCGGCGACGTGAGCCACCTGAACCTGCACAAGACCTTCTGCATTCCCCACGGCGGTGGCGGCCCCGGCGTGGGCCCCGTCTGTGTGGTGGAAGACCTCGTGCCCTACCTGCCGGGCCATGCCACGGCCGGCGTGGCCGGTGGCGTGGGTGCGGTGTCGGCTGCGCCCCTGGGCAATGCCGCCGTGCTGCCCATCAGCTGGATGTACTGCCGCATGATGGGCGCTGAAGGCCTGCAGGCTGCAACGGAAGCCGCCATCCTCTCGGCCAACTACATCAGCGCGCGCCTCAAGGACCATTACCCCACGCTGTACGCATCGGCCAACGGCCATGTGGCGCACGAGTGCATCCTGGACCTGCGTGGCCTGAAGGACACCAGCGGCGTGATGGCCGAAGACGTGGCCAAGCGCCTGATCGACTATGGCTTTCACGCGCCCACGCTCTCCTTCCCCGTGCCCAACACGCTGATGGTGGAGCCGACCGAAAGCGAAACGCTGTTCGAGATCGACCGCTTCATCGACGCGATGATCGCCATCCGCGATGAAATCCGCCAGATCGAATCCGGCGCCTGGCCACAGGACAACAACCCGCTGAAAAACGCCCCGCACACCGCCGAAAGCCTGCTGGGCAGCGAATGGACCCGCCCCTACACCCGCGAAGCCGCCGCCTACCCGGTGCCCGCCCTGCGCGGCAACAAGTACTGGGCACCCGTGGGCCGCGTGGACAACGTCTGGGGCGACCGCAACCTGAGCTGCAGCTGCATCCCGGTGAGCGACTACGCGTAAAGCGTGTTGACGCAGCGCTGTGATGGTGCTGCGCCCATCCAAACAAAGGCCCGATGACGGGCCTTTGTGCTTTACAGGGCGTCCAGCGGGCTCAGAATGCCGCGCCCGCCCTTGTTCAGCACATGCGTGTAAATCATGGTGGTGCTCACATCGGCATGGCCCAGCAGCTCCTGCACGGTGCGAATGTCGTACCCCGCCTGCAGCAAATGTGTGGCAAACGAATGCCGCAGCACATGGGGCGACACCGGCTTGGCGATCTGCGTACGCCGCGCCGCCTCGCGCACGGCGCGCTGCACCGATTCGGGGTACACATGGTGGCGCCGCTCCAGCAGCTCGCCCGTGCGGGCATCGGGGCGCGGATCGGTGGAGGAGCGCACCGGCGACGGAAACACCCACTGCCAGGCCCAGCTTTGGTCGGCCTGGGGGTATTTGACGGCCAGCGCATGCGGCAGATACACACGGCCAAAACCAGCGGCCAGATCCTTTTCGTGCAGCGCGCGGGCCTTTTGCAATTGCGCCTGCAAAGGCGCAATCAAGTTCTCCGGCAGCACCGTCACTCGATCTTTGTTGCCCTTGCCCTCGCGCACCACGATTTCGCGGCGGGCAAACTCCACGTCCTTCACGCGCAGGCGCAGCGCCTCCAGCAGGCGCATGCCGGTGCCGTAAAGCAACTGCGCAATCAGGCCGGTGGCGCCATCCATATGCAGCAGCAGCTCGCGCACCTCGGTGGGGGTCAGCACCACCGGCAGGCGCTTGGGCGTTTTGGCCTGCACCACCTCATCGAGCCAGGGCAAATCCGTCTCCAGCACCTGCTTGTACAAATACAGTAGCGCCGCCTTGGCCTGGTTTTGGGTGGAGGCAGAAACCTGCCGATCAACCGCCAAATGGCTCAAAAACGCCTCCACCTCGGCCGCACCCATCTCTTGCGGGTGGCGCTTGCCGTGGAACACGATAAAACGCCGCGCCCAGTCGATATACACCTCTTCGGTGCGAATACTGTAATGCCGCGTGCGCAGGTGAATGCGCATACGTTCCAGCAGTTTGGGCGGTCGGGGCGCGGCGGGGTCGCTGGCGGGTTGTGGAGGTAGCGCAGCGTGCTCGGTCATCCGCGAAATTTTAGGTTTGGCTAATTTTTTGGATGATGGGGTTTACGTGGGGCAGCCGGTTCTTTAGTTGTCTTGGCGGACTGGTCAGGTTACCATGTGTGTCGTCTATTTCTAGTTAGGCAAACACCTATGAGCACTCTCGCACATGTACGCTTTACACGATGGCAGGCAATGGCAATTAGCCAGCTATCTGTGGCCTTAGCTCTGATTTCATCACTATCCACAGCGGGCCTTGGCGCTTGCTTTTCGATAATGCAGGCCACCACTCAGAATTCAGCTGCATCTTCGAAAATTGCATTAATTTTAAGCGCCGCGCTATTCCTTGCAGCAGTTTTTCTTGGTGTTCTGTCGGTGATCACACGAACACTTGACTTTCGACTCACCGCGAGAACCGCTCGACAAAAGCAGACCGGAAAGTCAGAAGTCGACAACACCATCTGGCTGATTACATCAGATCGATACGGCAGACTAACTTGGCTACTATTCTGGCTGAGCCTTATGGCATTCATGGCGGCTGGATCACTGCTTACTTACATTGTGGCAGCATCTTATGCAGGCAACGCAGGCCTTTGCAATTAACGGCTACAGTTTTCATCAAGCACATTTGAAGAGGAAATCTTGCAATACCTAAACGAAAAATCAGGTCGTGCCGAATACGCCAAAATCGTACTTGGAGCTCTCATTGCAACCATTGCGATCTCATTCGCTGCCACTGCCATATCCGATGATTTGGGAGCCTTGGTGACAGGTATTGCTATGCTTGTCGCTATTCCATTGGTTCTTGCGCAAGGGGTTCGGCGCCTCAACGATCTCGGTAGGTCGCGCTGGTGGATCATACTAAGTTTCGCCCCTGTATTTAACACGGTACTGTTCTTGATTTTCCTTTTTCGGGAGGGCGCCAAGAATGAATCGAGCACAGCCTAACTGTCGGTTCAACGCGGACGCCAACACTGGCCATGCCTTCGGCATTTTCATGGCCAGTGTTGGTACCCTACGCGCTTCGCGCTCCGGCGCCGGTTAACCTGGGCGTTATGCCTCTCAAGACATTCCGAGACGATCGCAGCTTTTTGCTAGTACTCAGATAAAATTCCAGCAATATCACTAGCAACCGCAACAGTGGTGGCTTATCGCCAATTTTTCAAAATAGAGGTTTTAATGAATAAAAAAGACCGGATTGCAGTAGTTGTCAGTATTCTCTATATCTTATGGCCGCTTTTTATCATCGCGGGCGGAGTGACTAATGACAACGAACTTGGTCTAGTATTCTTTTTGGTGGCACCTTTGATTTCCTACTGGGGTTACAGATTTATAAAAGGTGACATCAGTTTTCTCAAAAGCAGAGGCGGTAACGGCACATGAGATTCACTCTTGAAGTCCGGAAGATCGATGAGCGCTGCTTGTCTTCAGTCACTCCATTTTTACCTGAAGACGATGAGTATGAAATGTACTTGAACGCGCTACTGGAGGACTTTTCCCGCATTGAAGTCATTTGTGAAGTCAGCAGGGATGGATCTATTTTTCAAATAGAGACTAATTGTTCGATTCTTCCAGCAGATCTACAAGCGATTATTAAGCCCATATTAAAATCGGAAATTATGAATAACCTGCGCTTTGTTTCACTCCTTGAAAAATTTTCAACTTTAGAAAATATGGCATAACTGTGCATTCAAGCCGACCCGCCTTCGGCGGGCGGCTTACTTTCGTTCGTTAGTCCAGCCATAACGTCAAACAAATCGATAAGTATGAAAAATAGTGCGCTCTTTTTGACGGTATTCGCGTCTTCTTCTGTCTTTGCTCAGTCAACAGCAGAAGACATATATGCACAAGGAGTTATTGGGGCAGCAAGTGTTATCGGTATTATTTTGCTAATCGGAATATATAAATCAGGAAAAATTCTATTGAATTGGCTAAGAAAAATGCCTGGCCAATCCAAAATTTCCAAAGCGCTTATCAACGCAGAGGAGGAGGCTCTTTATGCTCAAGCAGCGAGCGAAGTCGCTGAGGGCGACATTCGCCCCGGTCTATGGGCGAAGGCCACTTCGGCTGTGGAGGGAGATGAAAAAAAGGCACGCGCACGATACATCGGCCTTCGAGTAGAACAGTTGCAATTTCAAGTAAACGCAACTGGGGCGATGGCGAAAGCTCTGCCTTTAAAAAAAGAAGGTAGTCCCACACCAGAAACACACGTACGCTGTCCAGATTGCAGAGCTTTTATTCGCCGTGAGGCAAGTGTGTGCATTCATTGCGAATGCAAACTTATTCCGCAGTGAAGACATCTGTTTGGCCTGGAATTTATATCGCGCCTAACTCTGCGTTGCATCGGACTGCCTACGGCAGCCGCTGAACCTATTCGTTAGGTTGCAGACCATGATTTGCACAAAGTGCGGCGGGAATCGATTCAACAGTTGGAATCGCTGCATGGACTGCCGCAACCAGCGCGCGAAAGTTCGGGCCGAGAGAATCAAGAAGAATGGGGGCTCTCATAAAAACGCGGAATGGAAGTCTCTTCTTGCAAGCAGTCCGACCTGCGCAGTGTGTGGCAGATCATGGGCTGTGATTCCTCCTCGACCTGATCCACGTTACAAACACCCTTGGACCAAAGGGCACAAAACACCGATTTATCACGGTGGATCGGACGACATTTCCAATATTCAGGCAGAGTGCTACGAATGCAACTTTCGCAAGAATGCTGGAGCGCTCAGCCGTTCACCGGTAGGGCCTGCTAAACCGGCTCATAAACTCAAAAAGGAAAATAATATGCCCGCCACGCAAGAGCGAATATCCAGAATATTCAGTTTTGTTCTCAACAATGGGACCGAAGTTTTTCCGGTTCAGATGAAGAGGCGCGACACTGGAACCATCGCATTTAGAATTTCTGATGGTGGGACGGGCGGCAATACTCTTGAAGCCAGCGAAGAAGTGGACGAAGAGACGATGGTGCGGAAGGTGCTCGAAGAAGGCTTCGCTGTTCGCTGTAAATCGCTGGACGGGAACACGAACGGCTTATACAAGCACGGCCATCGGTCGGTGCGTGAAGTCCGCCGTAATGCAACCTAACAATGCAATGCACCGGACGGCAAAAAGCTGCGCTTTTTGCCGTCCGGTGATTTTCAACGTTAGGCGTCTCATAAGCTGTTCGGAGTACCGTATGAAGCCACAGAGTGCATGCTTGTTTGCCCTTGCGCTACTCCTTTCCAACGTGAGGGCAGAGCCAACTTCACTGGATGATCTAGAAAAGCTCGATCGATATCAACGCGCTATCGAAGCGTCAAACAAGCTTGAAGCAATGGTTGATCAGTCAACCAGACAAAGAACCCTGGCGTGTACCAGAGCATTTGGGCACCCAGGAATGTGCAAATGCCTGTCCGAGAACTTGCCTTTTGCGCTTTCGTTCTCCGACTATGTGGCGATCACCACTCAAAGCAAGGTGCAGAACGGCTACGCAAAGCTAGACAAGCAGCTGAAAGCCGCCTATGACAGGGTTGGTCCGGTTCGCGACAAATGCGTTCGGGAAACGATCAAGTAGCCATCTTAGTTCTTCTGTGAACCAGCCGCCTAACCCCTCCATCGAGAGGACCCGCCCCGGCAAGCCGGGTCGGGCCTCTCATGTCAAACGTTCGGCGTCACAACGGCCATCCGAGCGCGTCTTAAAGATTGATTCTGTAGTCTGAGGGAAAGCAATTGCCAACACAGCTCTTATCCACGGTCGCTCCGTACTTCACGCCCTACATTGATTTATTGAAGTTGTCCGGAGAACGCTATTACTTCAGAAAGGCCTCTACAGCGCTACGCGACTCCGAAGGCAAAGTCCGAGTCTGGCACCCAAAGATCGACCATGTGATGCTCCGCAGCTACCACTCGCCAACCGATGGAATCTTGTATGCGGCTTTTCCAAAATCAGCAAATGTCAGGAGTCTTAAAGACGAAGATTTGCTGTACATAGGATGCTCGGGGTCAGGCGGTTCTCGATACTGGCGCGGAAGACCCGGCGAAGGCAGCAAGTACCCCGAAAGCAAGTCATGTTTTCATCACGAGCAGATGCGTCGGGGCAGAGACTCGCACAACCTGGAAGACTATCTATCCCGATCTGGCTCGGTTCGCGTGTATACGCTGACTGACAACGATGTGCTTTCAATCTGCATCAAGCATCAGATCTCCCTACCGCCTGGAAAATACCCGTCGCATCAACTGGAGAAGAAGATCCTTGCAGAGGGATTCAAGAACTGGAAGTGGAATGGGCGTAGCTGAGTTGACGCCGAACCCATCGTTCCAGCGGACCGCCTTCGGCGACCGCTGAACTCAACCGTTAGATGTCATTATGCAGAAGCCATTTCAGCGCATAGGTTCAAAATCAAACTCTCAAGTTGGCCGAGATTTTGAGCTTACTGCCCGAGGGTCATTCCGCGATGCTGCGCCCAGCAAGGCCCTACGATCGGGGCCTCTCTGGTATTTAACAATCCGTCGAACTCCCATGCGCATTCTTCTCGCCCTGCTCACCTCCCTCGCCCTCACGCCCGCCGCCATGGCCCAGTCCAAGCCCGTCACCACGGCCAGCGGGCTTGTCTATGAATCGCTCAAGGACGGTACCGGCGAATCCCCCAAGGCCACCGACACCGTCAAGGTGCACTACAAGGGCATGCTCCTCGATGGCAAGGAATTCGACAGCTCCTACAAGCGCGGCGAGCCCACCGAGTTCCCGCTCAACCGCGTGATCCCCTGCTGGACCGAAGGCGTGCAGCGCATGAAACCCGGCGGCAAGGCCCGGCTGACCTGCCCGCCCGGCATTGCTTATGGCGAGCGCGGCGCCGGCGGCGTGATTCCCCCCAACGCCACGCTGAACTTCGAGGTGGAACTGGTGTCTGTGCGCCGTTAAACCCAGTTCCGAGCTCGCTGCAGCGCAGCGTGCGCGCGGGCGTACACTCCTTGAAACAGGCAAAGGCCTTCGCAGGGGCGCGGCATTTGCCGGTACCCGCTACCCATGAGCCTTCCCGACCTGTCCTTTCTGCACCAAGCCCGGGCGCCCTACGACCAGGGGCAGGCAGCGCCCTTGCCATCCCTGCCCCCCACACAGCCCCAGCGCCACTCGCCCCTGCGTCCCAAGAGGCCGCTCGCCGAGTTGATCACCGAACTGCGCAGCCACCAGGCCGAACGGGAGGCCCTGCAGCAGGGCAACGCGCAACTGCACGCCAGCGAAAAGCGGCGGGTGGCAGGCCATGACGCCACCTGAAACCGTGGGCACCGACGACACCGGTGTGCAGGCTGTGCATGTCGATGCCGACCTGCTCGTGCTGCACAAGCCTTCGGGGCTGCTGTGCGTGCCCGGCCGGGGGCCCGACAAACAGGATTGCCTGAGCGCCCGTGCGCAGCAGCGCTGGCCCGGTGCGCTCATCGTGCACCGGCTGGACCAGGCCACCTCGGGCCTCGTTCTCATGGCCCGCCATCCCAACGCACAGCGGCGCCTGAGCCACGCGTTTGCCGAACGCCAGGTGCACAAGCTCTACCAGGCCGTGGTGCAGGGGCAGCTGGGCGGTGAAGACAGCGCCTGGCATGACATCGACCTGCCGATTGCGGCCGACTGGGCACGCCGCCCGCTGCGCGTGATCGACCACCACCTGGGAAAACCCAGCCTCACGCGCTGGCGTGCGCTGGCGTATGACGCAACGGCCCAGACCACGCGGGTCGAGCTGGCCCCCGTCACCGGCCGCACCCACCAGTTGCGCGTGCACCTTGCAGCCATCGGCCATGCCATTGTGGGCGACGCACTTTATGCCGATGCCGCCACGCAGGCCCAGGCCCCGCGCCTGCTGCTGCATGCCAGCCACCTGGCTTTCACGCACCCCGTGACGAATGCAGGCATCACGCTGGACTGGCCTGCAGAGTTTTAGCCAAATAGGCATCTTGCACTTATGCGGTATCCATCAGCAGCTATCAATTCAATAGTTTTCTGATGATTCACCCCCCAGAAATCCTCGGCTGAAAGCCCGCCGCAGGCTTACCGCAGTACCATGGCAGCATGCCTTTGAACCACCTTGTTCTTCTTACCGGCGCTTCGCGCGGCATGGGTCTGGCTATGGCGCACCAGCTGTTGCGCCCGGGCCACACGCTGGTCTGCATCTCGCGCCATGCCAGTACAGAGCTCGCCCAGGCGGCAAGCCAGGCCGGTGCCACGCTGGAGCAGTGGCAGCAAGACCTGTCGCAAGGCGAGCAGGCTGCGCACCGGTTGCGCGGGTGGCTCGCAGCCCAGGGCCCCGCGGCCTTTGCCAGCGCCACGCTGATCAACAACGCTGGCGTGATCCCGCGCATCGCGCCGCTGTCCGCCAGCGACCCGCCCGACCTCGCCAACGCCCTGCGCGTGGGGCTGGAGGCACCCATGCTGCTCACGGCCGCTTTCCTGGGCGCCACCGAAGGCTGGGCCATGCCGCGCAAGGTGCTCAATATTTCATCGGGCCTGAGCCGCCGTGCCATGGCCTCGCAGGCGGCCTACTGCGCGGCCAAGGCGGGCCTGGACCATTTCACGCGCTGCGTGGCGCTGGACGAAGCCCTCAAGCCCCATGGCGCCAGGGTGTGTTCGCTGGCGCCGGGCGTCATCGACACCGACATGCAGCTGCAGTTGCGCGGCACCGACCCGGCCGCGTTTCCGGACGCCCCCAATTTTGCCCACCTCAAGACAGGTGGCCAGCTCACATCGCCTGCCGATGCCGCTACCCGCGTGCTGGCCTGGCTGGAGCGCGCAGACTTCGGTACCCACCCGGTGGCCGATGTGCGCGACACATGAAAGCCCCGCTGAGCCGCTTCGCGTCTTCCCTTGCGGGGGTACGCCACCCGTGGCCCGGCAAAGCCGGTTCCACGGTGGCACGGGCTTTGTGCGTACCGGTTCCGCCGACCATTGACGCATTGATTCATAGCTGCCAGCGCTTGACAGATAAGCGCCAGAGGCCCATTTCATCCTGATTTTTATTTGCTAAGGAGATTCCCCATGACCCGTGAAGTCGTCGTCGTCAGCGCCGTGCGCACCGCCATTGGCACCTTTGGCGGTAGCCTGAAAGATGTGCCGCCCACCGAACTGGGCGCGCTCGTCGTGCGTGAATCGCTCGCCCGTGCGAACGTGGAGGGCAAGGACGTGGGCCATGTGGTGTTCGGCCATGTGGTCAACACCGAGCCCAAGGACATGTACCTGTCGCGCGTGTCCGCCATCAACGGCGGCTGTGGCGAGGGCACGCCCGCCTACAACGTCAACCGCCTGTGCGGCTCGGGCCTGCAGGCCATCGTCAGCGCCAGCCAGTCCATCCTGCTGGGCGATGCCGACGTGGCCATCGGCGCTGGCGCCGAGAACATGAGCCGCGCACCCTATGCCAGCCTGGCCACGCGCTTTGGCGCGCGCATGGGCGACACCAAGATGATCGACATGATGATCGGCGCCCTGCACGACCCCTTCCACAACATCCACATGGGTGTGACGGCCGAGAACATCGCTGCCAAATGGGGCATCAGCCGCGAAGACCAGGACCGCCTGGCCGTGGAAAGCCACAACCGTGCCGAGCGCGCCACGCAAAACGGCGTGTTCAAGGACCAGATCGTGCCCGTCACCCTTAGAGCCAAGAAGGGCGATGTGCAGTACGCCACCGACGAGCACTTCCGCCCCGGTGCCACGATGGCAGACATGGCCAAGCTCAAGCCCGTTTTCGCCAAGGAAAACGGCACGGTGACCGCTGGCAACGCCTCGGGCATCAACGACGCCGCCGCCGCCGTGGTGCTGATGGAAGCCGGGGCCGCCAAGGCCCGTGGCGCCAAGCCGCTGGCCCGCCTGGTGGCCTACGCCCATGCGGGCGTGGACCCCAAGTACATGGGCATTGGCCCCGTGCCCGCCACGCAGCTGGCGCTCAAGAAGGCCGGCCTCACGGTGAACGACCTCGATGTGATCGAGGCCAACGAAGCCTTTGCCGCCCAGGCCTGCGCCGTCACGCGCGACCTGGGCCTGGACCCGGCCAAGGTCAACCCCAATGGCTCGGGCATTTCGCTGGGCCACCCGATTGGTGCCACCGGCGCGCTGATCACCGTGAAGGCCCTGCATGAGCTGCAACGCATCCAGGGCCGCTACGCGCTGGTCACAATGTGCATTGGCGGCGGCCAGGGCATTGCCGCCATTTTTGAGCGCGTGTAATGGCACGCACTGTTTTCTGAATCCTTCAATACCTTCAAGAATGATGCGCAAACTGATTACCTTCACCGCCCTGGCCTTGGCCGTGGGCACATCGGCGTATGCCCAGGCCCCCGCACCGGCAGCCAGCTACCCCACCAAGCCCATCCGCCTGATCGTGCCCTTCCCGCCCGGAGGCGGCACCGACATCCTGTCGCGCCTGGTAGCCACCCGGCTCACCGAAAGCGCCAAATGGACCGTGGTGGCCGACAACAAGGCCGGCGCCGGCGGCACCATCGGCATCGGCGAGGCCGTGAAGGCTGCGCCCACGGGCTACGACATCGTGATGGGCCAGAAAGACAACCTGGTGATCGGCCCCTGGCTCTACAAGAACCTCCCCTGGGACCCCACCAAGGACCTGACCGCCGTGGCCCATGTGGCCTGGACCCCCGTGATCATCGCCACCAGCGTCAACAGCAAGTACAAGACCCTGGCCGACGTGGTGGCCGCCGCCAAGGCCGCGCCCGGCACCATCACCTATGGTTCGCCCGGCAACGGCACCTCCATCCACCTGGCCGGCGACCTGTTCGAGAAAGCCGCAGGCATCAAGCTCAGCCACATTCCCTACAAGGGCTCCAACCCTGCGCTGATGGATGCCCTGGCGGGCAATGTGGACCTGCTGGTGTCTTCGGTGCCCTCGGCCATGGGCCAGATCAAGTCGGGCAAGCTGCGCCCCCTGGCCGTGACCTCGGCCAAGCGCAGCTCGTCGCTGCCCGAGGTGCCCACCGTGGCCGAATCGGGCTTCAAGGACTTTGACGTGAGCACCTGGTATGGCGTGCTCGCCCCGGCCGGCACGCCTGCCGCCGTGGTGAGCACCCTCAACGCCGAAATCAACAAGCTGTTGGCCACTGCCGACATGAAGGCCGCCATCCAGGCCCAGGGCGCAGAACCCGAAGCCATGTCGGCAGCACAGTTCGGCACCCTGCTCAAGATCGACTACGCCAAGTGGAAGGGCATCGTGGAGGCCTCGGGTGCAAAAATTGAGTGACCCCCTGAGGTGCTTCGCACCTTCCCCCTGAAGGGGGACGCACCCGGTGGCCTGGCGAAGCCAGTTCCACGGGTGCACTGGTCTGGGGCGTGCCCATTCCACGATCAGCAGGCTGCGGGTGATGCGCAGGCTGATCGAGAATCAAAACGGAAAACGGCTCCGCAAGGAGCCGTTTTTCATGGAGCAGTAACGCTCAGTCGCGCACCACCAGCACCGGAACATGCACCACGCCCAGCACGCGCTGCGTGACGCTGCCCAGCACCAGTTTTTCCAGGCCACGGCGGCCGTGCGAGCCCATCACGATGAGGTCGGCGCCCGTGCTTTCGACGGCCCGCACGATGGCGTCATGCACCGCATGGCCCTCGCCCACCACGGCAGTGACCTGCACGCCCGCATCGGCCATGGCCTGCTTGGTGGCGTCGAGTGCACTGCTGGCCTCGGCCGTCGCGGCACTCAGGTATTGCGCCTGGCCATAGGCAAAATCTGCCCCCACGCCCGTGAACGGGTAGGGATCGATCACATACAGCGCCGTGACGGCACTGCCAAACGTCTTGGCCAAGGCTGCCGCCTTGGACACCGCGAGCATGGAGGTCTTGGAGCCGTCCACAGGAACCAGAATGTGCTTGAACATGGTGCTTCTCCTCAAGTTGATGGGGCCAGGCAAAGGCCTGGAAATAGGGAGTCAGTGTGGCGGTCCATTCTGGCCTGCATCTTGATTCGCATCAAATCATGGTGCCGCGGCAACCCGGCCTGCACCCTAGGCCACCGCATCCGCCCCCTGAAAGCTTCCGCGCCGGCAGGTTACCACCAGCGTGTCGCGGTAACCACCGGGCACCAGGGGCTGGATAGGCGTGGTCTCGTGGATCATGCGGGCATCGTCCAGCAGCATCAGCGACCAGGGCGCGCTCAGGGTAAAGCGCTGGCCCGCCGGGCCCGCCGCCTCGAACACCCGCGTTTCACCGCCCTTCACGCCCTCGCGGGCCACCAGAAAAACCGCCACCAGGTCCACACCATCGCGGTGCGCGCCTTCGGGCGTGGGGCGGCCAATGCCATCGATGGTGTCGATACGAAACTGGTGCGCCTCGACAAACCAGCGCGCGGGCACGTCGGGCGCGGCAAACACCGTGTCGGACAGCGCGGCCAGCGCCGCCAGCAGCTGCCTCCACACAGGCCGCGCCACCGTCTCGGCCGCCATCGGGGCAAACCAGCGCTCCATGCCGCCATGCAGTGCGTTGTATTCGAGCGGCTGCCAGTGCGCCCGGTGCGCCACCTGCACCACCTCGCCGTGCACCACTTCAAAACAGGCATGGCGACGGCGACGGTAGCGGCCACCGTCCTTCAGAAAATCATCGGGGGGCAACGCGGCCCAGTCAGGCGCAAGGGCCTGCAGATCAGCGAGGCGGCAACCGGACCACGCAGCCACATCGGGTGGCGACAGCACAGCGTAGCCGGTCTTGCGCAGCTGGTCGGCCACGCCCTCGGGACCGGTGAAAGGAGGAGAAAAAGTGACTTCGGCCATGCAGCCGAGCTTAAGGCAACGCTGGCCGCTCAGTCGCGGTTTCCGTGGCCTTTGCCACGGCCTTCACCACGGCCATCGCCACGCCCGTCCCGGCGGTCGCCGCGGTCGTGCTTGCCGCCGCCCCGGCGATCATCATTCCAGTGGCGGTCATCCCGACCGTAGTTGCCAGGCTGGCCGCCGTAGTACTGGCCGCGCACAGGCTCTTTCACGAAGTACACCGGCTGGCCGCAGGCGTTGTAGCGGGCGCAGTGCTTGGCCCAGTTCTTGGCATGGCCGGGCGGCACATGCATGTAGATCGGCGAGCGCGGCACCATCACCGCCGGCCGTTGGATAATCACGGGCTCGGCGTAGATCAGCGGTGGCGGCGGCGCATTGCCAATGTCGATGCGTCCATACACGCCGGGGACCACCTGCCCTCCCACGGTGGCATTGACATAGGCCTGGGCATGGGCGCCGGTGGCTGCAACCAGCAGCACCGCCGTGGCGGCCCCGGAAATCAGGTGGCGAAAGGTGAGGTTCATGGTTGAGTCTCTGTGAATCGGAATGGCCCCTTTGTAACAAGATCGGCGGTGTTTTCTGGCAAAGGCCGCGCAAAAAATGTAAGCAAATAGTCAATTGCCACCCAATGAGCGCCATGAATATCGGCTTCAGCGCCCTACTTCAAAGCGCTTTTTGCTATGCATTTGAGAGCGTCTGACAAACCACACATCTGCAGCAGTGCCCCCTGCAGCTGCGTGCAGTGGCATGGAGCCATCCCCCGCCCGGCCCAGGAGACCGCGTTGCCCTGCGAACGCCACCACTTCGTCCGTGCCAATTTGGATGCCCCGGCCCTGCTTGCCACCCCCACTGGCACATTCAGCGTGCGTGTGTAAGACCTGTCGCTCCCGGAAACCGGCAATCACATTGCGATGCCCACCGCGAGGTGGTCCATGCCATGGGTTTTAGGCCGGCGCCCTTTCGGGTTTGCACCGGCGGGCGCCGGGCAATCAGCCTCCTGAAGCGGTAGCGTCTGCCGGCTCTTTTTCCTGCAGCAACCGCCACATCACCTTGCCGCTGCCGCTCTTGGGCAGCGCCGTTACAAACTGCACGATGCGCGGCACCTTGTACACCGCCATGTTCTCGCGGCACCAGTCGATGATCTGCTGCTCGGTCGTATCCTGGTGGCTTGCGCGCAGCACCACGACGGCCTTAACCGTCTCGCCCCGGTAGCTGTCCTTGGCGGCAATGATGCAGGCCTCCTGGATCGCGGGGTGGCGGAACATCAGCGCCTCGACCTCGGCCGGCCAGACCTTGAAGCCGCTCGCATTGATCATGCGCTTGAGGCGGTCGGTCAGGAAGAAGTAGCCTTCCTCGTCCATGCGGCCCAGGTCGCCCGAGCGGAAGAAGCGCTTGCCGTCGAACTCGATGAAGGCCGCCGCCGTGGCGTCGGGCCGCTTCCAGTAGCCCTGGAACACCTCGGGGCCATGAATGATGATCTCGCCCTGCTCGCCCACGGGCATTTCCTGCAGGGTTTCGGGATCGATCACGCGCGCATCGGTACCCATGAACGGAATGCCCAGGCACTGCTGCTTGGGGTGGTCAGGCGGGTTGGAATGCGACGGCGCCGCCGTCTCGGTCAGGCCATAGCCTTCGGCATAGCGCAGGCCGTATTGCTCCAGCAGGCGCTGCGCCACGGCCTGCGGCATGGCAGCGCCGCCACCGCCGATGTAAGCCAGGCTGGAGAGGTCGTAGCTCGCAAAATTCGGGCTGCCCAGCAGGTCGATGACCATGGTGGGAATATTGGTCCAGGTGGTGACCTGGTAGCGCGATATGAGGCGCCCCGCCAGGTCGCGGTCCCACCGGGGCATGACGACCAGGGTGGCGCCGCAGTAGATGGCCGTATGCATCACGCTCACCATGCCGGTGATGTGGAACATGGGCACCACCGCCAGCGTTACGTTGTCGGCCGAACCATTGCCCCACAGGCTGCTGGCCACTGCGTTGTGCATGATGCTTTTGTGCAGGTGCATGCAGCCCTTGGGCAGCCCCGTGGTGCCACTGGTGTAGGGCAGCAGCGCCAGGTCGTCGGGCCCCACCGCCAATGCGGGGGACATGTCGGAGCAGGCTACAGCATCCGTCCAGGCGTAGGTGCACCCCCCCTCCAATGCAGGCAAGGGATGCCGGGTGCTCAGCCATTCCATCCATGCCTCGGGCGGGGCATCGGCGCCTTTCACACCGGGATCAAAAGCATCGGTGAACTGGGTCACCACCAGATGGGCGAGACGCTCGCCGAGCACCAGCGCGTTGCTGGCCTTGGCGAGCACGGGGGCCAGATCGGCCGTGGTGATAGCGACCTTGGTGTCAGGATCGGTGATGTAGTGCTTGAGCTCCTCGGCCCGGTTCATGGGGTTGACCGGCACCACCACGGCATTGGCCCGCAGGATGGCAAAGTGCGCCATCACCAGTTGGGGGCAATTCTGCATGCACAGCACCACGCGGTCGCCGCGCTGCACGCCCAGCTGCGCAAGCCGCGCGGCCAGGCGCTCAGCACCTTCCATCAGCTGCCGGTAGCTGGTCGCGGTCCCAAAAAAGACCAGCGCCGCCTTGTCGGGGTAGCGGCGCGCGCTGATGGCCAGGTTGTCCCACAGCGAGGTGGCGGGCAGCGTGATGGCGTGGGGAAGGCGGCGGGGCCAGAACTTGTGGTGGGGGCGCATGGTGCAGACAGTCTCCTTTGCCCTCCAGCCTAGTTGCCGCACGAAGGGCGGGCAATGGGGCTGGCCCGCGTTGACGTCGCCAAAGTGACCGGGGGTGGCGTGGAAAGCAGCGGGATGGGCGCCAGCACGCGCTGCGAAGAGGGATATGAGGTCAAGGTCGATGGCATCTCTTTCCGAAAGCGGACCTCCAGCGACTCCCGGGTGAGCGGTAGCAGGTCTTGGCGCCCATGGCTTTGGTGGGATCCGGGATGCATCACGCCAAAGGATGTGGCTCCTGTTGGATCATGGTGAAATCACGCGCACTATGACGCGTGACCCTTCACATCTCCCCGCCTTGCGCGGTGGCTTGCTCGCCCTGCTGGCGGCGATGCTGTTTGGCATCAGTACCCCTGCGGTACAGAGACTGGGGGCTGGACTCGGTGCATTCACTACGGCAGCGCTGCTGTATGCGGGAGCGGCTCTGGTGGGGGCCCTGTCGACGCGGACTGCTGCGCACGAAGCGCGGCTGAAGAGATCCGACATTCCGCGCCTCTTGGCGATGGCTGGCTTTGGCGCGGCGCTGGGGCCGGCAGCCCTGGCGTGGGGCCTGCAACACACGAACGGCACCAGCGCATCGCTCATGCTCACCTTGGAGGCCTTGTTCACCGCCACACTGGCGTGGTGGCTGTACAGCGAAACCATGGACCGCCGCGTGTGGACCGCCATGCTCTTGCTGCTCGCAGGAGGAATGGCGCTCGTTCTGGACCAGGGCGTGCAAGGAGGCGTGCAACTGCTTGGGCTGCTGGCAGTGCTGCTGGCAACCGCCGCCTGGGGGGTGGACAACACCCTGTCCCGTGGGCTGGCTGAACGCGACCCCAGCCAAGTGGTGATGACCAAGGCCATCTTGGGCGCTGCAACAACGGCTGCATTGGCCGTAGGGACAGGAGAACCCCGGCCTTCGTCCTCTTCCGCATTGGGACTTCTCGCCGTTGGAGCCACAGGCTACGGCCTGAGCCTGCGCTTTTATCTTTTGGCCCAACGTGCGTTTGGTGCTGCACGCACTGGGTCAGTGTTCGCTTTCGCACCCTTCATCGGTGCTGCCGTGGCCTTCGGCCTTGGAGAGCGCTCGGCGGGATGGTTCATGCTGCTGGGTAGTGCTCTCATGCTCGCCGGAGTTGTGCTGCACCTGGCTGAGAGCCACGGGCACGAGCACGTACACGAAGCTTTGGAGCATGAACATGCCCACAGGCACGACGACGGACATCATCTGCACACTCACGACGTGATGCCCACGGGAAGCCATAGCCATTCGCATGTGCATGAACCGATGACCCATGCCCACCCGCATGCACCTGACGCGCATCACCAGCACAGGCACTAACGGCACCTCTCACGGTGGGGCAGGCCGCAATCGTGGTGCGCTTTTTTTGACCGTGCCGGCATACACCACGCTCCCTGCATCGCGGTACTGCAGTTCGCCCCCCACTCGGACCACATCAAAGCAGGTGGGAGACTCCTTGCTGATCTCGGGCAGCAACAGGCACAGTTGATTGTTCTGCGCACTCCAGCGGCCGGCGCGTGTGCGGCCGTTTTCTGAACGGTCCAAGCGCCCATCCAGGAAGTAATCATGGCTCCAATGGAGCCCGTCGGTGACCTGTCGCCCCCCCACCGTGGAACGAATCTGTGCCGTGGTCAGTGGGATTCCAGGGGGTGCAGCGCAGGCCAAGTGCACCAGCATTCCGCACAGAAAATGCACCACCAGTCCCCTTGTGACGCGGCGGGGCCACCGCAAAGCTCTCATCTTCATGCCGATGCACTCGGAGACCAGTGGTGGGTTTCCGCCTGGCAGGACTTGCACCACGCGCAGAGTGCGTCGTACATCACCCGCGTAGTTGTTCTCATGATGGCTGGTCATCAGGCGATTTGACAGGCCCGAGGGGTTCAGCGTCAAAGGGCGAGCTTGGTCGTTCATGTGTTTCTCCTGCAGAGAACCAAGGTCAGGCGTGGGCAACCAGCGGGTAAACGACCAAGCCAATCAACGCTGCGGCCAACACCACCACCGGTTCGGGCAGCTTCTTGAATCGCCACAGCACAGCGGCGGTGGCAAGGAATAGCGCAGCGGTAGGCAGGTCAACGACGGACCGCTGGCCCAGCACCACCACCGCCCCAGCAATGGCACCCACGGCAGCAGCAGTGACGCCGTCCACGAACGCGACCACACCCGGGTGCTTGCCGTGCTTCTTGAAGTACGGTGCCGGAATCACGGTGAGCAGGTAGCAGGGCAGGAAGGTCGCAGCCGCCGCGACGACCGCCCCCCAGAAGCCGCTGGTCAGGAAGCCGATGAACCCGGTGGTGATGACGACCGGCCCCGGGGTGATCATGGCCACGGCCACTGCATCCACGAACTGGCGGTCAGTGAGCCATGCGTACTCTCTGACCACCCCGCCATAGAGGAATGGCACGATGGCCAAGCCGCTGCCGAAAACGAAAGCTCCTGCATAGGTGAAGTACGCGGCAATTTGCCCCAGTTTGTGCCAATCGAGGTTCTCCAGGCTGAGTGCCCCGGCGATAGGGGCCACCCACGCCATGCTGTGCAGTTGCCCGCCAGTTCGCTTCAAGGGGCCACGCACAGCCCACACCAACAAACCCGCGCCCAGAAAGATCCAGATTACTTCAGACTGGGTGGCAATGGTCACGCCAGCGCTGACCAGGTAGATGGCCCCGAGCAGCCTGTCCTTGCCCACGCTCTTGATCGTGAGCTTGTAGGCGCTCAAGGCGATGATGCCGATGACGGAAGCGCCAACGCCGTAGAAAACGGCTTGCATCCAGGAGATGCCGCCGTAGGCCTTGTAGGCAGCCCCCAATGCAACGACCATCACAAAGGACGGCAACACAAACGCCAGGCCGACCAGCGTGGCGCCCCACAAGCGGAAATGCACGTAACCGAGGTAGATGGCCAACTGCGCGGCCAGAGGGCCCGGCATGAGCTGGGCCAGGGCCATGCCTTCCTTGTAGTCCGCGTCGGAAATCCAGTGGCGCTGCTCCACCAGGTCGCGGTACATGTAGCCGACCAGTGCCACCGGGCCACCAAAGCCGAGTGTGCCCAGGCGCAGCATGTAGCGCACCAGTTGCCACAGCGTGTAGCTAGACAAGGCCGTGGCCTGTTCAGCAGAGGGAATCGAAGGGGACGAATTCAAGTCGAGCTCCTAACTGGACGCAGTGGCCCATGATCAGGAGCAGTACTTGGGACAGGGGCTGTCCTAGGGTACGGGGAGACCGCTCAAACCCCCGAGCCAAAGAGTATAGCGTTGCTCTCAGGACCGGGCCAGGCACTGGCCACGGCTTGCGGATGACCGCAATCTGGCGATGACCATGAGTTCAGTCAGTGTGCATCGGTAGACAGCAACCGCTGCAAAGCCACCCTCGCCCCTCAACCCAGTCTGCCGCGCAGCCGCCATCAGCTATTGACCTGCGCCCACAGCTTGTCCAGCCGCTTCACGCTCACGGGCTGCGGCGTGCGCAGCTCCTGCGCAAAGAAGCTCACGCGCAGCTCCTCCAGCAGCCAGCGCAGCTCCTGCATGCGGGCATCCACCGCGCCCTTGCGCTCGGCCACCAGGCGCCAGTAGCGCTGCTCCTGCGGGCGCAGCTCGGCCAGCCTGGCGGCGTCGCGGGCGGGGTCGGCGCGGTATTTGTCAAGGCGCAGGGTGATGGCCTTGAGGTAGCGGGCGTAGTGCGCCAGTTGCGCCCAGGGCGCTGCCGCCACGAAGTTCTTGGGCATGAGGCGTTGCAGTTGCTGCTGGGCATCCTGCGTGGCCTCGGGGGCGTTCTTGGTGTCCTTGATCTTGCGGGCGGCGGCCGCGTATTCGGTGAGTATGGTGCTGGCCAGACGCGCGACCTCGTTGGCAATCAGCGTGAGGCGGCCCCGGCCCTCATCCACGCGGCGCTTGAAGGCGAACTCGTCGGTGGGCAGCGGGTCAAGCAGGAAGGCGCGGTCCAGCGCCACGTCGATGATCTGGGTGCGCAGCTCTTCCTGCGTTCCGAGCGGCATGTAGGCCACGGCCATCTTCTGCAGATCGGGAATGTTCTTTTCGAGGTACTTGAGCGCGTCCTTGATCTGCAGCGCAAACAGACGACGCAGGCCCGCGCGGTGTTTGGCGGCGGCCACCTCGGGTTCGTCGAAGACCTCAATGGTCACAGCGTCGCCACCGTCGATGAGCGCCGGGAAGCCGATCAGCGTCTGGCCGGCCTTCTTGATCTCCATGAGTTCAGGAAGCTCGCCGAACGTCCAGGCGGTGTAGCGCTGGCCAGCGGGGGCCGATGGCGTAACATTGGCCGGTTTCGTGGACTGGGCGGGCTGCGTTGCACCTTTTGCTCCCAATTTAATAGCTGTTTGCGCTTTACTATCAAGCGCTGCAGGCACTTTAGACTCTGAACCCGCCTCTTGTGCCGCTGCACCACCCAGCTTGAGCCCCGCCAGCGCCTGGAACGCCCCGCGCGCCTTGGCGCCCCACTCGGCCTTGAGCGCGCCCAGGTTGCGGCCGTGGCCGAGCTGGCGGCCGTGTTCATCGACCACGCGGAAGTTCATGAACAGGTGGGGGCTGAGCATGTCGAGCTTGAAGTCGGCGCGCTTCACATCGAGCGAGGTTTCATCGCGCACCTGCTTGAGCAGCACATCCGTCAGGCTGCCCGTGCCAAAGCGCTCGGGCGCGCCCAGCAGTTCGGCCAGGCGCGTGGCCGATTCGGGCAGCGGCACAAAGCGGCTGCGCGGGCGCTGGGGCAGGCTTTTGAGCAGGGCCTGGATCTTGTCCTTGAGCATGCCGGGCACCAGCCATTCGCAGCGCTCGTCGCTCACCTGGTTGAGCAC